>Ga0172371_10004089_pt1 | contig 22274 bp, 10 predicted proteins | sample Lak12m_FD_114543 | JGI IMG/M metagenome (GOLD analysis project Ga0172371, IMG submission 114543) | Freshwater microbial communities from Kabuno Bay, South-Kivu, Congo - kab_022012_12m | ecosystem: Environmental > Aquatic > Freshwater > Lake | place: Democratic Republic of the Congo: South-Kivu...
CACCGTGATCGCAGGCCATCACCCTCGGGCGGTGGCGGTGGACCCGGTTTCCAACAGAATCTACGTCGCGAACTACGACAGCGGCAGTGTTACGGTCATCGACGGTGCGACCAACGCCACGGCCACCGTGTCCGCAGGAAGGGTCCCCTTTGCTGTGGCCGCGAATCCTGCAGCCAACAAGATCTACGTCATCAACCGCTACGGCGATAATGTGACGGTCATCGATGGCGCGACAAATGGCACGAATAAAGTGGTCGCCGGCGCGAACCCTTATGCCCTCACGGTGAACCCGGTCACCGGCAAGGTTTACGTGGCGAATAGTGGCAGCGGCGATGTAACGGTCATCGATGGCGCGACAAATGCCACGACCACAGTGGCTGCCGGGGCCATGCCATTCGGGATTGCGGTGAACCCGGTCACCAACCGGGTCTATGTTGCGAACAGCGGCAGCGACAACGTGACGGTGGTGACGGACGTGACCACCTACGATACCAAGGTGCGCGCCACCTATGACCGGCTGCCGGGCGATACGACTTCATGCGGGCGGGTGGCCCTTGGCGGCCGAGGCGTGAACCGCTGTGCGCCGGGCCGTGCGACGGTGTTGGGTGTGCTGAACCATATTGGGAGCGCGCAACTGCCGGGGAGTTGGGCACAGGTAACGAGTGGCGGCGGCACTGATTCGATATCGTGGTCGCACAACTGGGGCGACGATTCACTGCTTCCGGGCGAGAACTTCGTCTGCTGCGCGCCGCTTGAGGACCAGGCGGCTACCACTAACAATCTCGGGCTCGGCACACCGTTCGCAGGCAACCTTGAGGTGTATCCGGTGTACCGGGTCGGGTTCGCGGCCGGCATCGAGGAAACGCCGAGCGCCGAACTCCGAACGACGAAGGTGGCGACCATCATCCGCGGCATGCTCTCCCTGCCGCGGGACATGACGGGCGCGGGACATGACCCAAATGCCCGGCATTGGGGATCGTGTCCCAAGCCGTACACACGGCCAGACCTGCTGGATATGGCGGGGCGCGAGGTGATGGCACTGCACGCCGGGGCGAACGATGTGTCAGGATTTGCCCCGGGTGTCTACTTCGTGCATTCGTCAATCGGCAATCGGCAATCGATAATGACCAAGGTTGTTGTTACGAGGTAGGTGAGAAAGATGAGTACAAGGAAGGGACATACGCTCGGAGTGCTGACCGTCTGCGCGGCGGTGGTGTTGTGCGCTGGAGTCGCCTCGGCCGATTGGGTCACGGCGGCAGTAGCCACGGGAAGAGGTCCCTCTGCCGTGGCGGTGAACCCGGTTACGAACAAGACCTACGTCGCGAACTGGAGCAGCAACACCGTGACGGTCATTGACGGTGCAACCAACGCCACAACCACAGTCGGCGTCGGCTCGCATCCCGCGGCCGTGGCAGTGAACCCGGTCACGAATAAGATTTACGTCGTGATCGCGGGGGCACTCCCGTCCGTTGATTCGACAGTAACCGTGATCGACGGCGCCACCAACGCTACGACCAGAGTCACCGTCGGCACGAACCCCGTTGCCGTGGCGATTAACCCGGTCACCAACAAGGTCTACGTCGCGGATTATTGGGGCTATAGGATGACGGTCATCGACGGTGCGACCGACACTACAGTTACGGTGATCGTCGGCTCATATCCCTGTGCCGTGGCGGTTAACCCGGTCACCAACAAGGTTTATGTCGCGAACGGCGGCAGCAGCAATGTGACGGTGGTCGATGGCACGGCCAACGACACAACCACCGTGGCTGTCGGCTCAGGGCCGGTTGCCGTGGCGGTGAACCCGGTCACCAACAAGGTCTACGTTGCGAACAAGAGCGGCGACAGCGTGACGGTAATCGACGGCGCGACCAACGCCACGAGCTTCGTAAGTGTGGGCACGACCCCCATCTCCCTGGCGGTGAACCCGGTCACCAACAAGGTCTATGTCGCGAACGGCAACAGCGGTGACGTAACTGTCATCGATGGCGCGACCAACGGTACTGCCACAGTGACCGCGGGCGAAGAGCCGACCGCCGTCGCCGTGAACCCGGTCACCAACAAGGTCTACGTCGCGAACAACAACAGCGGTGACGTGACTGTCATCGATGGTGTGACCAACGCCACATCCACCCTGGTGGCCGGTTCGGAACCCAGGGCCGTGGCCGTAAATCCGATCACCCACAAGGTCTATGTCGCGAACTACAATGGCATGAACGTGACGGTCGTCGACGGCTCGACCAACAACACGACCGCGGTGTCGGTGGGTTCGAATCCTGACGCAGTGGCCCTGAACTCGACGACCAACAAGACATACGTCGCGAACCGGGGCGGCAACAGCGTGACGGTGGTCGACGGGGTGACCAATTCCACAACTACGGTGGCAGTAGGTTCGAGCCCCACGGCGATTGCGCTGAATCCGGTCACCAACCGAATCTACGTCGCGAACTCCGGCAGCAATGATGTGACGGTTGTCAACGGTGCGACCAACGCGACAGCGACGGTGCCGGCAGGCGATGCTCCCTCTGCCGTGGCAGTGAACCTCGTCACCAACAAGGTCTACGTCGCGAACTCCGGCAGCGACGATGTAACCGTCATCGACGGCGCGACCAACGACACAGCCACCGTGGCCGTGGGCCTGCATCCGGGAGCCGTGGCGGTGAATCCCGTCACCAACAGAGTCTATGTCGTCAACTCTTACAGCAACAACGTGACGGTCATCGACGGCGCGACCAACGACACGGCCACCGTGGCCGTGGGCCTCCATCCGGGCGCTGTCGCGGTGAACCCGTTCACCAACAAGGTCTATGTCGCAAACAACAACAGCAATGATGTGACGGTCATCGACGGGGCGACCAACGCCACGGACACCGTACTGGTCGGGAAAATTCCCCTTGCGCTGGCGGTGAATCCGACCGCCAACAAGGTCTACGTCCTCAACCGCTACGACAACAGCGCGACGGTCATCGACGGCGCGACCAACGTCACAACCGCCGTGGCCGCGGGCGCGGCGCCCTTCGCAGTGGCGGTGAACCCGGTCACCGGCGAGGTTTACGTGGCAAATAGCGGCAGCAACGATTTGACGGTCATCGACGCCGCGACCAACGGTACAACCGCCTTGAGCGTGGGCACAGTCCCTGTCGCCTTGGCGGTGAATCCAGTTAGCAACAGGGTGTACGTGGCGAACAGCGGCAGCGACAACATGACGGTGGTGACGGACGTGACCACCTACGATACCAAGGTGCGCGCCACCTATGACCGGCTTCCGGGCGACACGACTTCATGCGGGCGGGTAGCCCTCGGCGGCCGAGGCGTGAACCGCTGGGCGCCCGGCCGCACGACGATGATGGGTGTGCTGAACCAGGTTGGGAGCGTGCAACTGCCGTGGAACTGGGCACTGGTGATAAGTGGCGGCGGCACTGATTCAGTATCGTGGTCGTACAACTGGGGCGACGATTCACTGCTTCCGGGCGAGAACTTCGTCTGCTGCGTACCGCTCGAAGCCCAGGTGGCTACCACCAACAATCTCGGGCTCGGCACACCGTTCGCGGGCAACCTTGAGGTGTATCCGGTGTACCGGGTTGGACTCGCGGCCGGCATCGAGGAAACGCCGAGCGCCGAACTCCGAACGACGAAGGCCGCGACCGTCGTCCACGGCGTGCTCAATCTGCAACCTGCAATCTGCAATCTGAAATCTGAAATCGTCCTGCTCTCTGTCGATGGGCGTGAGGTAATGGCACTGCGCGCCGGGGCGAACGATGTCTCACGACTTGCGCCCGGCGTCTACTTCCTGCATTCGACAGTCGACAATCGGCAGTCGACAATGACCAAGGTCGTGGTAACGAGGTAAGAAAGCGCGGTGAGACTCCTTGCTTCGCTGCTGGTCGTGGGCTGCGCCGTGTCGCTCGCGCCTGGCCAGTGGATTGAGCGTACCATCTACCTGCCGGATTCTCTGTCCGGGCTGGATAGCATTCGCACGCTGCAGTTCCACTCTCCGAACAGCACCATCTACGTAGGCGGCAGCGACAAGCTTGTTGCGGTCGACGCCGCGACGCACACGAAGCTGGCCTGGACTGCTTCCCCTGGTCCACTCGACCTGATGTGCAGCATCACCACCGGCAACAAGCTGTACTGCACATCACTCTATCGAGAGTCGGTGTGGGTGGTGGACTGCGCCACCAACAGCTTCGTAGCAGCAGTGCCGCTGGACGGCCGCGTATGGGCGATGTGCTACGCGGTGGGGTCGAACAAGGTGTACGTCACGTGCCCGGCTGACACCCTGGTCAATGTGATTGACTGCGAGGCCGACAGCGTGGTCGCGAGAATACACCTGGAGTCATGGCCTTCGGCGCTGTGCTACAACTCGAAGTTGAATCGGGTATATGTGACCACGCTGCTATCCGATGAGGTCGCTGCCATCGACTGCGCCGCAGATACGGTAGTCAGCACCGTCTGGGTGCGCGGCGTCGAGCCCACACATGTCTGCTACGATTCAACCACCAACCGCGTGTACACCGTGAATTATGCGAGCGGCACGTCGTCGGTCATTGACTGCGCCGGTGACAGCCTGATGCGAGTCGTAGTGGTGGGCGCGCGACCTGAGCAGATGGTCGTCGGTCCTGCTGGGAAGGTCTACTGCGGCGGCTACTACGACTCGGTCGTAACGGCAATCGAGCCCCATGGAACGCACGAAATCCCTGTCGGCCGGCACCTTTCGAGCATGAGCTATGACCCGGTCAACAACAAGGTCTACTGCGCTACGTCCGGTCCGAAGGTTGTGGTGGTTGATGCTGTCGGCGACACAGTAATCGCACGGGTCTGGGTAGGCGCGGATATGCGGTTGGTATGCTATGACCCGGTCGACACAAGCAATTGGGCAGCAGGCTCGGACGTTGCCGCACTCGGAGTGATTGACGGCGCAACGGACCGGCTTACCGACGTAGCCTATCCAGGCTTCTTTGCTCCCAGGAGCCTGTGCTACAACTCAGTGGACGACCACCTCTATTGCCTTGGGAATGGCCTTGCGGTCATCGACTGCGATTCCAACCGGGTACTGAGGATCTTGTTGGTGGGAAAAGCGGCCACAGATTCCATCATCTGGAACTCGGTCAACAACAAAATCTACCTCAGCAATCCGGCTGAGAACACGGTCATGGTTCTTGACGGCGCGGGCGACAGCATGACCGCGATTGTGCAGATCGCCGACTCGCCCGGGGCGATGCGCTGTAGCGACGACGGCAAGGTCTATCTAGCCACCAAAGGCGGCGTAGCAGTCATTGACCCCGACGGTGATTCCATCCGGACGGTCGTGGTGACTCCGTACGACCCCAGGAGCCTGTGCTACGACCGCACGGACAACAAGATGTACGTCGGCCTCGGGGGCGGCATGCAGGTGAGTGTCATCGACGTAACGAGCGATTCGGTCCTGGCGAACGTGCCGGTTTCTGTCCCTTGTGATAGGATCTGCTGGAACCCTAATCACGACAAGGCATACGTGTACGGACCCACCAATACGGCCGTGGTGGTCGTCGACTGCACCGTGGACACGGTCCTGAGGACCATCGGTGTGGTTGCCTGGGAGATGTGGATTTCACACTGCGACTCGGTATGTGACAAGGTCTATTTCGGCGGTAGCGACCAACTGTGCATCGTGAACGCAGCCACCGACACGTTCTACAACGGTCACATTCTGTGGAGTCTGGGCGACGTCCTGGATAACGGGCGCCCGGCCGACTCCAATTCAGTTTACTACACCGACCCAGATAATGGCAAACTGCGCGTGATCAGCGGCGCAGATGATCACACGCTCCGCGTTTTCGGCCTGCTCAGAACAACCGATCTTGCGTGGAACCCGGCTCACTCGTGGGTGTACGCGTTGAACCCAGACAGTTCCAGCATCATCGTGATTAGCGACACGATGCTCGGCGTGGAGGAGAGGCGGCCGCAGGCTGTGAGTCACCTTCCGCAGGCCACAGTCGTCCGCGGCGCGCTGGTGCTCGACGCAGTAGACAGTAGACAGAATACCGCATACGGGGCAGAGCTGCTGGACATCGCGGGGCGAGTGGCAATGAAGCTGCAGCCGGGCGCGAATGATGTGCGGGCGCTTGCGCCCGGCGTGTACTTCGCGCATTCGACAATCGACAATCGGCAATCGACAGTGACCAAGGTCGTGGTGACGAGGTAGGCCATGAGAATCGTCGCTTCGCTGGTGGTCCTGTGCTCGATTGTGTCGCTGGCGCTAGGCCAGTGGATTGAGACCACGATGTACCTGCCCGACTCCCTGTCCGGGCTGGACACCATCTACGCAGCCCAATTCCACTCCCCGAGCCATTCGGTCTGGCTCGGAGGGAAAGCCAAAGTGGTCGCCGTGGATGCCGGGACACGCAGAGAACTGGCGGGGATTCCTCTCCCTGGTCCGGTCGAACTGCTGTGCAGCGTCCCGGCGGGAAACAAGTTGTACTGCGCGTCAATCGGCCGCGAGTCGGTATGGGTCGCGGACTGCGCGACCAACAGTCTCGCTAAGATAGTGCGATTGGATGGTCGAGTATGGACGATGTGCTACGCGGCGGGGTCGAACAAGGTGTACGTCACGTGCCCGGCAGACAGCCTGGTTGATGTGATTGACTGCGGAACCGGCAGCGTGACCGCGAGAATAGACCTGAAGTCCTGGGCCGCGGCGCTCTGCTACAACCCGGGCCGGAACCGTATCTACGTTGCGAAGCAGGCGTCCGACGAGGTCGCGGTCATCGACTGCGCCGCGGATACGGTAATCAGCACCATCTGGGTGCGTGGTGCCGAGCCCACCGTCCTCGGCTACGACTCGGCCACCAACTGCGTGTACACCGTGAATCACGCGAGCGGCACGGCGTCGGTCATTGACTGCGCCGGTGACAGCCTGGTGCGAGTCGTCGCGGCGGGCGCGGGGCCTGAGTACATGGTCGTCGGTCCCGCCGGCAAGGTCTACTGCGGCGGATACTCAGATTCGGTCGTAACCGCAATCGAACCCCAGGGCACGCACACAATCGCTGTCGGCCGGCACCTTTCGGGCATGAGCTATGACCCGGTCGACCAAGAGGTCTACTGCGCGATGTCGGATTCCGAGGTCGTGGTGATAGACGCCGTCGGCGACACGGTGCTGACCCGCGTCGCGACCGGGGTGGCCCCGCGATTCGTCTGCTTCGACCCGGTCGATACCAGTACGTGGGCCACCGGCGCGGACGGGGGCAAGGTAGCCGTGATTGACGGCGTGACGCACCAACTCAGTGACATTCTGTGGCTAGGGGTCTTCGAACCCGCGGCTCTGTGCTACAGCCCAGTAAGCAGCCGCCTCTATTGCCTTGCTCTGTACCGGCAGGAAGATGCCGACATGCTCCTCGTTATCGACGGGGACTCCAACCACGTCTTGAAGGTGCTCCCGGCGAGGAGCTCGCCCGACTCGATGCTCTGGAATCCGTTCAACAACAAGCTCTATTTCACCAGCACGACCGACAACACGGTTTCGATTCTCGACTGCGCGCGCGACAGCATCATTGCGGCGGTGCAGACCGGCGGCTCGCCGAACTCGATGTGTTGCAGCGACGACGGCAAGGTCTACGTAACAACCAGCGGCGGCGTTACGGTCGTTGACCCCGACGGCGATTCCATCCGGACGGTCGTTGCGACTCCCTACGACCCGACCTCCCTCTGCTACGACCGCACCGACAAGAAGATGTATGCCAGCCTGCGGCGCAGGGGGCTGGTAAGCGTCATCGACGCAGGCGGCGATTCGGTGGTGGCGTCCGTGGCGGTGCCGGAGTCCTGCCATCGGGTCTGCTGGAACCCGAACCACGACAAGGTGTACGTGTGCGCGGACTACGCCGGCCTTGCGGTCATCGATTGCACGAGCGATACGGTTCTGAGGAACCTGAATGCGTCTATCTATCCAGCACGGGTGTACAGCGATTCAACCAGCGACAAGATCTACATGTGTGGCGACAAATCTCTGTACATCTTCGACGCGGGGACCGATTCTCTTCTCTACAGTACCCAGACATACGCCCTGTCCGGCTTTCTAGACAACGGCCTGCCGGGCGCGGCCAATCGTGTGTATTGCCCCTGCTACGACTACCGCAATGAGGGACTGCTTGTGGTCAGCGGTGCGGACAACTACGTCCTGCGTAACATCAAGGCGGGCGAGGAGCCGAGAGCTCTCGCGTGGAACCCGGTCCACTCGTGGGTCTACGTTTCCAGTTCGGCCAGCCACAGCATAACCGTAGTCAGCGACACGATGCTCGGCGTAGCGGAAACGCCGAGTGCCGAACGCCGAGCGCCGAATACGGCAACGGTCGTGAGAGGCGTGCTGGTGCTCGACGCAGTAGACAGCAGGCAGAATACAGCATACCGGGCAGAGCTGCTGGACATCGCGGGGCGAGTGGCAATGAAGCTGCAGCCGGGCGCGAATGATATGCGGGCGCTTGCGCCGGGCGTGTACTTCGTGCGAGAGGCGCAAGCCCAGGCTCAAGCGGTCTGGAAGATTGTGCTTGCGAGGTAGGGACAAGCCGTGAAGACAAGGAAGCGGCGTCCGCCCGTCATGGTGGGCGTCTGCGCAGCAGTAGCTGTCTGCATCGGAACCGCGGCGGCGGATTGGGTTACGACGACAGTGACCGCCGGTGCAAACCCCAAGGCCCTGGCCGTGAACCCGGTTACCAATCGGGTCTACGTCGCGAACTACAACGGTTATAGCGTCACGGTGGTTGACGGTGCGACCAACGCCACAGCCAAGCTGAGCGTCGGATCATATCCCTGTGGCGTGGCGGTGAACTCGTTCACTAACAAGATCTACGTCGCGAACTCTTCGAGCAATAACGTGACGGTCATCGACGGTGTCACTAACGCTACAACCATGGTGACCGCGGGCGCGAACCCCAGAGCCGTGGCGGCGGACCCGGCCATCAATAAGGTCTATGTGACGAACGCCAGCGGCGGGAGCGTGACGGTGATTGACGGTGTGAACAACGGCACAACCACAGTGATTGTTGGCTCATACCCCATTGCCGTGGCGGCAAACCCGGTCACTAACAAGGGCTACGTCGCGAACAACAACAGCAACAGCGTGACGGTGATCGACGGTGCGACCAATGCTACAACCACAGTGGCCGTCGACTCATCCCCCGCGGCCATTGCGGTGAACCCGTCCACCAACAAGGTCTATGTCGCGAACTCCGGCAGCAGCAGCGTGACAGTGATCGACGGTGCGACCAATGCTACAACCACAGTGGCCGTCGACTCATCCCCCGCGGCTATTGCGGTTAACCCGGTCACCAACAAGGTCTATGTGGCGAACTCCGGCAGCAGCAGCGTGACGGTAATCGACGGCGTAACCAATGCTGCAATCACGGTGGCCGTCGACTCAAGTCCCGTTGCCCTGGCGGTGAACCCGGTCACCAACAAGGTCTACGTCGCGAACTCCCATGGCAGCAGCGTGACGGTAATCGACGGCGCGACTAATGCTACAACCACGGTGGCTGTCGGCTCGTATCCCATAGGTGTGGCGGTGAACCCGGTCACCAACAAGGTCTACGTCGCGCACGCCAGCAGCCAGTACGTGACGGTCATCGATGGTGCGTCCAACGTTACGAGCACAGTGTCAGCGGGTTCGAGCCCCAACTCCGTGGCAGTGAACATGGTTACCAACAAGGTCTACGTTGCGAACAGAAGCAGCAGCAGCGTGACTGTCGTCGACGGCGCGACCAACGATACAGCCACCGTGGCCGTCGGTTCATTTCCCAGGGCGGCGGCGGTGAACCCGGTTACCAACAGAATCTACGTCGCGAACTACGGCAGCAGCAATGTGACGGTGATCGACGGCGCGACCGGCGATACAGCTACCGTGCCCGCCGGTGTGAATCCCAGTGCCGTAGCCGTGAATCCGGTCACCAACAAGGTCTATGTGGCGAACTCCGGCAGCAGCAGTGTAACTGTCATCGACGGTGCGACCAACGACACGGCCACGGTGGCCGCAGGTTCATATCCAGCGGCCATTGCGGTGAACCCGGTTACCAACAAGGTCTACGTTGCGAACTCCGGCAGCAACAGCGTCACGGTGATCGACGGCGCGGCACACAACACGGCGACCGTGGCGGTGGGCCCGCATCCGGCAGCCGTGGCGGTGAATCCTGTCACCAACAGGGTCTACATCGCGAACAACAACAGCTACAACGTAACGGTCATCGACGGAGCGACCAACGACACTGCCAGCGTGACCACCGGGAGGATTCCAGTTGCTTTGGCCGTGAACCCGGTCACCAACAGGATATACGTCGCCAACCGTTACTCCGGCAATGTGACGGTGATCGACGGCGCGACCAACGCAAGGTCAACGCTGCTTGCCGGTGCGGAACCCTGTGCTGTGGCCGTGAACCCGGTCACCAACAAGGTCTACGTTGCGAACTTCGGAAGCGAGAACGTGACGGTCATTGACGGCGCGACCAACGCCACGACCACTGTGCCCGCAGATTCAGGCCCCTGGGCCCTGGCAGTGAACCCGGTCTCAGGCAAGGTCTACGTCGCGAACGTCGACGCAAACAGCGTAACCGTAATCACGGACGCGCCGGCCAACGATACCAAGGTGCGTGTCGTCTACGATGAGCTGCCGGGCGACACCACGTCGATGGGGCGGCCGTCTATGTCCGGTCTGGCCGTGAACCGCTGGACGCCGAATGCGACCAGCATCTCCGATGTGCTCAATCGCGTCGGCACAACGCAACAGCCCTGGAACCGCGCGGCCATCACCTACCAGTTCGATCCGGATTCCATCTTGTGGGCCTACAACTGGGGCACAGATTCGCTGATTCCGGGCGAGAACTTCGTCTGCTGCGCGCCGCTTGAGGACCAGGCCGCGACCACCAACAACCTCGGGCTCGGCACACCGTTCGCGGGCAACCTTGAGGTGTATCCGGTGTACCGGGTTGGCCTCGCCGGGGGCGTCGAGGAAACGCCGAGCGCCGAACTCCGAGCGACGAATCCGGCGACCGTTGTCCACGGGGTGCTCAATCTGCAACCTGCAATCTGCAATCTGAAATCTGAAATCGTCCTGCTATCTGTTGACGGGCGTGAGGTGATGGAGCTGCGCGCCGGGGCGAACGATATGTCACGACTTGCGCCCGGCGTGTACTTCGCGCATTCGACAATCGACAATCGGCAATCGACAGTGACCAAAGTCGTGGTGATGAGGTAGGGAGGCGGAATGAGATTCTTGGCCGTGCTCTTTGTTCTTGGCCTGGTGGTGTCAGCAGGAAGCGCGCAATCATCCATGGAGATGAGCCAGCCACAATGTGCTCCAGGTTCGGCGCGGGCCGCCCTCGAGCGGATGAGCCCGGCCGAGCGGAAGAACTCAAACGTTTCGCTCGAATTCGAGAACTCCGACAGCGAGGTTGTCGCGCTCGGGCGCGAGGTCGAACTGCTCTGGAACGATGGCCGGTACGATGATGCTCTGGCGCAACTCGGCGACCTCGAGGCCCGCGCCGGCCAGGTGGCCGTCGCCAACACGTGGCGTACGCCGGTGCCGACCTTCGAGACCAATCTCTGGGCACAGGATGTGCGTATCAGCAACCGCGACTCACTGATAGACCTTGCCTTTGATGCCGATGCGTACACCGGCAATCTCTTCGTGGTCCTCCGCCGCGCCGGGCTTCCGCACTTCACGGTCTGCATGTCCACCGACACCGGCGCCACCTGGGATGAAACGTTCACGTGGAGCGGGAGTCCGCCGATGTCGCTCGACGCGATGGTGTTCACCAATCGTCTCTACGTTGCGTACAACTCTCCGGCCGAGAATGCGCAGGAGATCCGGTTGCGGCGGTTCCTGTGCAGCAGCGGCCGGGCCGATACCTTCGGTAACCGCGGAAACTGGATCGCCCCGTGCACGCTCAACCTGGGCGACACAATGAGGGAAGTGTCCTTTACATCAAACTACAATCTCACCAGTGGCTGGTTGTATCTGGCCGCCATCATATCCGACGGGAGCGTGTGGTGTGGCTTCGATTTCCATGGCGCCGGGACCTGGAGCCCGATTTCAACCGGAATTACATCCGGCGCGTCCCAAGGGCTGGATTTCGCCTACAACACCGAAGGCGATTCGTCTCACTATCTGATATCCTACTACGACACAAGTGATACACTGCGGGTCTGCAGCAAGGCCGGTGGCACGTTCACCAGGCGCTTCTCGTTGCTCACCGGCAGGGGCAGTCCGACCAGTATCTCGGGCCGGCGTGATACCATCATCTGTGTCTATGAAGACGGAGCTGCGTCGCCTCACCAGGCCCGCTATGTAGTCAACTACGACGACGGCGACACGTGGGTAGTGGGCACGCTGAGCAACGCCGATACTGCCGCGGACGCGCCTGCGGTCACGCTCGGTGGCGGCGGATTTGCGGCGGTGTACCGGCACTGCTCTCCCGCTCGCGAACTGCGGTTCCGCCGGCTTGGACAATACGGTCCATGGAGCGCCCCGGTCGCCATTGGTGACCACGAGCCGTACTGGAGCCGTCCGGCGGTGAAGTGTCTCGATACAACCGGAGTCTTCGGGGTCGTGTACCTGTGTAACACCAGTCCGGTCGCGCGCGGGGCGTACTTTGACCGAAGCGACTGGGCGTATGGGATCGAGGAAACGATGAGCGATGAGCGCGTAACGATGAACGTCGGACCGACCATCGTCCGCGGAGTGCTGATGCTCGGCGCAGTAGATAGTAGACAGAATACAGCGTACAGGGCAGCACTGCTGGACGTCAGTGGGCGGAAGGTGCTGGGCCTGCGCGCCGGAGCGAACGATGTGTCACGACTTGCGCCCGGGGTCTACTTCGTGCATTCGACACTCGACAATCGACAATCGACAATGGCCAAGGTCGTGGTGGCGAGGTGAGCGGCAAGTGGACAGAATACAGCAGACAGGAATCAGGATTGGGCGGGCGAGAGCCCGCCCTTCTGGCAGGGCGCGAGCAGGTCGGCGCGGGTCTGTAGGCGTATTAGTCTACAGGCCGCCGGGCGGGTTCTCTGGCCTAAGTGCCTGCAATCTGTAGCTTTAGGCTTGAGGCTGGTTTTTGATACCCCCGCCGGGGGGACTACCTCCCGCGTTGTCTGGATCGTTGTATCGTACATCGCGCCGCGGACAGTCTCCGATATAGTCCAGGAGAGTACTTGGTCCTCCGTTCCATGGGTAGTCTCGGAGGTAGTCCCGGAAAGACCCTCGTCCTTTGTCCCAGAGGCAGTCTCGGATGTAATTCGCCGGTTTGTTCTGCGGGCTGTACTCCAGTGAGTCCGGACGCTTGTGGCCCGAACTGCAGTCGAGACAGCAGTCGGGATTGCCTGCAGGTTTGTTTCCGGATTCGCCTGCCGGTCTAATCCCCGACCAGTCTCCTCCGTGGGTCCAGGGCGGGCGGTGTGAGTTGACTTGGCTGCTCCTGCGGCTATCATTCCCCCGAACATGGCGAAGAAATACACGGTACTTGAGACTTGGATTGTCAACACGGCCAAACCGGTCGAGTCCAATAGCGCTGAACAAACCTTTGACCGTATGGAGCGGCAGGGCGGCGGCAAGCTGCCCGTCATCGACGTTCCGATCGAGTACGGTCTGGAGGAGCACTTTCTCGACGAGGCGCGGATCCGTGACTTCGCCGCGCACATGGGCGGCGCCCGGGACATCATCGATGTCGGCCCCGGCGACGGCTGGCCGCTTCTGCGCATCGCGCCGCTGTTCAAGTCCGTGACCGGCGCCGAGCCTTCGCAGCGCCGGGTTGACGCCATCACCGCCGCCGTCGAGAAGCTGGGTCTTAAGAACGTCACCGTCAAGAAGGTCCCGGTGACCGGACTCGATTTCCCGGACAATCGGTTCGACGGCGCGGTCGCGGCGACTTCCATCGAGCAGAGCCCGGACCCGTACAAGGCAATCGACGAGGTGTTCCGCGTGCTCAAGCCGGGCGGCCGGTTCCGCGTCTTCTTCGAGCCGAGCGAGGGGCGCGAGCGCGAGCTCGTCGAGGGGCTGATGATGACCGAGACCGAGGATTCGCTCGGGTACCACTATTCGCTCAAGCACACGCGGCCGCCGTGGGAGCGGAACTACCTGGTGAAGTTCGCGAACACGCCGGAGATGAAGGAGGAGTTCCGGAAGCTCCGGGAGCTCGTCGAGCGGATCGGCACGAATCCGTCGGCCAACCCCGAGGTCGGGCTGCAGTTCCTTGAGCGGAACCAGGCGTCAATCACCGGCGCGAGTTTCTACGAGCTGGAGCACTTCACCAGTGAGACGATGAAGGAGACGATGGAAGACGCCGGTTTCGTCAACGTCAGGATTACCTGGTCGGCCGCAACCCTGGCCCGCACCGTCTGGCCGCGGCTGAAGGATTCCCTCCTGTCCGACGTCCAGGCCCAGGCGGTTTGCGCCGGCCTTGCCGACCTTTCGGCGCGGCTCGATGCTCCAGCCGGCCTCGGCGAGCCGGTCGTCGGCACGAAGCCAGCGTAGACGCGGCGCGCCCCGCAAGTACCAGGTTCCCAAGGACAAAGGACAAAGCGAGTCGGAAGTCCGAAATCGGACTTTCGTCTTTTTCCACTGCTTTGTCATTGCCACTTTGCCCTTCGTCCTTTCCTCGCTCGTTTTCCCTTGCTTTTGCCGGTCGGCGGCTGATAATGGCAGCAGTGGACGTTGCGACCTTCTCCAAAGGAGTATCAATGAATAGACACTTTGTCACGCTGGCGGTTGCGGCCCTGGTAGCGGCCAGCGCCTGCCGGAAGCAGGAGAACGGGCCCGCGCTCGGCACCACTTACGGGCAGATTGCCCGGCCGGCAATCTGGCGCGTGCTGCCTCGAACGCAGGCGGAGAGCCTGGGGCTTCTGCCCGGCGACGTGGTTGTGTCCTACAATGACGAGCCGGTGAAGACGACTGATGAACTGGTCCAACTCCAGTTCAAGTCGGTGGGTTCGTCGGCGAAGGTCCCGATGACCGTGCTGCGCGGCGACGCCGAAGTCAAGGTCGAGGCCAATTCCGGCGTCCTGGGCGTGCTGCCCGACGCCGAACGCTATCCGGACGGGCTCGCAGTGGCGCTGGTGGATATCCTCGGCTACTACGGGGTGACCGCGGATTACGACTGGCTTGCCGCCCTGACCGGCGAGTCCTTCGCCTTCACTGCCCGGCGCGAGGGTTGCCGCGGCACCTGGCCGGACGGGCTGTCCGGCGACTACCTCGAAGGCCTGACCAAGTACTACGGCCTGACGTTTCACGCGATTTTCGCCGCCGGCGATTCGGCCCGGCCGGCGGCCGACGCGCAGCGGGAGGCCATGGCAGCGGTGCGCGACAAGCTGGGCCGGGGCAAGCCGGTGCTGGTGTTTGCCGCCTGGCCCGGCAGCAACGGCAACGCCTGGGGCATTGCCGCCCGGTACAATGCCGGCGACTCGGCGGTCTACGGGTACACGCTGGGCTCGGCCGGCGAGGTGATGCTGACCGGTCCGATTGCCGAGGCGTACGAAGTCACTTACCGCGCGACCGCCGGGCCGGAACCGGCCGACCTGCTGACCGTGGTGCTCGGTCAGGCGCTGGAACTCGGCCAGGCAGCCGCCGACACGGGCTGGCAGTCGGGCATCGCCGCCTACGACCTCTGGATAAAGAGCCTGGATACAATCCCGTTCTGTCCGGTGTGCCCGGACAGCGGCAAGGGCTGCTTCGACCGGCTGGTCTGGACGCTGCTGGCCAACAAGGAGAGCGCCAACCGGTTCCTGGCGGACATGCGTGAGGCGCTGCCCGACCAGGCAGACCTGATTGACGAGGCCATCGCCAGGAATCAGGCGATAGTCGGCAAGCTCGAGGGGATCATTCAGAGCGGAGTCCGGATTGGCACCAAGGAGAGCCAGGAGAAACTGGCCCGGGCAGTGAACGCAATCCAACTGGATGAGACCAAACTGCAGGGCATTTACGACGAGCTTATCGGCGAGTTGTAGCGGCGAGGCCGGGTACTAAGTACTAAGTACTAAGTACTAAGTACTAAGTACTAAGGACTAAGTACTAAGGACAGAGCGGGTAAGCACCTGCTCTGTCCTCTTTCTTTCGGGGCTCAGCCGTAGCCGAACTACGGCGAGTAATAGATGTCTTCGAAGCTCGGGTTCCAGTCGTGCAGCCAGTTCCGGGCACGGACCGAGTCCGGGTCGAGCTCGGTGTTCTGCATGAACACGCAGTAGTTACTGGAAAAGGCGATTTCGTTGCCCACGAGCGCCGGCAGGCAACTGTCGATGAAGACTATGCCGGAGCTCGCCCCGCCGCCGTAGAGAAGGCGGCAGCGTTGGACCCGGCTGGTGCTCAGGGCATAGCGGCGGAGTTCGAGCCCGTTCCACGCGCCGGGCCGGGCCGCGGCGCCGGTGAGTGTTACCGAGTCGGCCTGAAGGCTTGCCCGGGCGCTGCGGCCGATAGCCAGTGCGGCGCCGGAGTCGAATTGCAGTTCCACTCCATTCTCGATGATAAGGGCCGGGTCGAGGGCCGAACCGACATCGATAGTCTGGCGGACGAGGTAGGGAACGTCCTGCAGGCGGTATTGAGCATTGGCCGTGATGGTGCCGCCCGCGACCTCGATCGCGTCATGGGCGTTGCCGGTGAAGCTGTTGCCGTTGCCGATGGTGCTGACGTATTCGGCACCGATGTGCAGCGGAAATCCGCCGCAGCCGGTGATGGTGTCGTTCTCGAACCGGGCAAAGCCGGTGCTCTGGCAGGTGATGCCGGTGCCGGCGTTGTTTGAAATCCGCATGTTGGCCAGCAGCACCTCCGCCATGTAGCAGGTGATGGCGGCCGAGTTGCCGGCACCCGCTTCCTCGATGGTGCAGAAGTTGAGAATCGTGTGGACCGGGTCGGTCTGCTCCCAGAACTCGAGTCCGTGCCATCGTCCGGACGCACCGGCGAGCGAGCTGAAGACGACGCGGCCATAGGTGCCGTCGACGCGCAGGGCGCCGGGATGTCCGAGCCCGACCCGGAGCCTGGCGCTGTCGGCAAAGAGGAGCGAGCAGCCGGCGGCGACGTAGAGGAGCGGATTGGTGCTCTCGGCAACCGTGACGGTGGCGGTAATGGCATAGGGGAAGCCGAGGTTGGGCCAGGTATCGGTCGCGGTGACCGTGCCGCCGGGAATCTCGAAGGCGTTGCGGAAGTTGTCGCTGAAGGTGTTGCCGGCACCGAGCGCGGAAACGAGACCCGGGCTGACGCTGACCGGGAACCGGGCGCAGGCGGAGAAGGCGCTGGAGAAGAGCGAGCCGAGCCCGGTGCCTGAGGCCGACACGCCCGACCCCGAGCTTGAACGGAACGTGCTTGAGTCGATTGCGACCCTGCCCGCTTCGCACTGGACGAGCGCGCCGCCGCTGCCTGCGTGCTCGACAAGGCAGTGGCGGAGCGTGCTGCCGCCCGGGGTCGTTTGGGACCGGAACTGGATGCCGTTCCACGCGCCGGGCCCGGGCGCGAGTTTCAGCGCGCTGAAGGTTATTACCGAATCGGCGCGGCCACGCGCCACGATACCGGCGGATGCGCGAGTACCGACCGCGATGGTTGCGTTGTCAGCCACGAGCACCGCCGCCCCGGGCTGGAGCGTGAGCGTTGCCTCGACGTCGAGGTCGGCGTCAACGACGTGGGGGCTGGCTGCCGCCGTCCAGGTTTCGTTCGACGAGATGGTCCCGGAGTGGTGCGTGCCGGCGGCGCTGCTGATGTGGACGGTAATCGACGGCGAGGTGCTCCGGTTTCCGGCCGCGTCGACCGCCTTGCAGCTCAGCGTGTCGGTTGCGCCGGGCCGCATCACGCCCAGCCACGCACACTCGAACACATTCCCGGCCGGAGACGAGTCGCTACCGATGCGCACGCCATCCACGTAGAAGTCGACGCTGGCAACCCGTTTGTTGTCGGTGGCGCGGGCTCGGATGGTTGTGGCGCTGGTGAGTGTGTCGCCTTCCGCCGGCGCGATGATGCTTACCTCGGGCGGAGTAATATCCTCGCCCGGACAGCCGAGAACAAAACACAAAGTGACAAGGACGAAGGACAAAGCAAATTGGCAAGGACAAAGTGATGAATCCTCAGTCCGCCTGGCCCTGCTGCTTGTCACTTGTTTTGTCCTTGCGATTTCGTCCTTTGGACTTTGCTTTTGTCTACCACTTCTTGCCGACTTCCAGAAATCGCCACTCGGTGCCGGAACGCTGGAGGTAGACTTCGACCCCGTGCGGGCGGCGCCGGCGGCCGAGAAAGTCGCGGGCGGTCGGGACCACGTCGACGGCCACGAGCGCGATGTCGCCCATCAGCCTGACCAGCGCGAGACGAAGCAGGAACTGCGTCCGCGGGATGCAGGCGCCGGCCCGAAGCGCCTCGGGCGTGACCCAGAAGACCGGCTGGCCGAGCTGGTAGTCGCCTTCGCCGGGCTTGCCCAGACGCGTCATCACGACCGTATCGGGCCGCCTGAACCCGGACTTGAACAGCTCCAGCCCGGGCTTCGAGAGCACATAGCGGAGCCCGGCTTCGGCCGCCCGGACCAGGCCGAGCGAATCGGTCTGGCCGAACGTGAAACTGGTGTCGAGAATCCGCGACAGCCAAACGAGCTGCCAGCCGTGGCCGGTATTGAGCCAGTTCTGATATACGTAGTTGTAGTCGTGGTCGCCTTCGAACACGAACCAGCTCGAAACGTAGCCGGACGGACCCTTGATGTCCACGACCTTGTGGCTGGCGCGGACGATGCGGCGGCCCCGGAGCCAGCGGGCAAAGGCGGAGTCGAAGCTGGCGTAGGAGTGCTCGGCGGCGAAGGCCGGCATGAACATCCGATAGATGTCACGCGGCCGGTTGCCGACGATGGCCTCGGTCACGAGCTCGGTCTGCAGTGCAAGTTCGTAGTTGGATTTCAGCCGGGCGACCGGGGACACAGCCGCGACCGTCCCGGCCAGCATCGCCGCGGACAGCAGCACGGAGAGGATTGCGGGATTCCAGGATCCAAGGGGCCTAGTGTCCGGCATTCGCACCCTGGAATCCTTGAGTCCTCGATTCCTTTCCTTCATCATTCGAACTTCGTAATTCGGACTTTTCGGCTAGCGGGGTCTACCGGATTTGAACCGGCGGTCTCTGCCGTGACAGGGCAGCGTGTTAAACCAGGCTACACTAAGACCCCATCGAAACGCGCCGCTATCCGGCGCGTATCCTAATCATATTGGAGCGTGCGCGTAAGTCAAACTCGACCAGCCGGCCCGAACAACAGCCGCGCTGGCAGGTCTCTCTGACCGACCCAAGCCTCGGACAGCTTGACTTCGGCTCTCACCGGCCGATATTAGTGGTAGCGAGGTGTCTGAATGAGCATACTCATCTTTGGTCTGCTTGCTCTGACCCAGCGCAGCCTGGAAAGCCCGGCGTCGGGTGCGGTCCTGCAGATAGTACCGGCCACCGGGAGCCTGGTCTCGATGGGTCCGGACGTCCGCCGAGTTGACGTTGACAGCGGTTTCGTCTGGAGCCGGCTGGCAACTCTGCCCAACACGGTCTTCATCGACCTGTCATTCGCCGACGACAGTGTCGGCTACGCCTGCGCCGAGCTCGGCGTTGTCTACAGGACCACCAACTCCGGCGCGACCTGGACCCGAGTCATGAATCTCGGATTTCCCTACTACTGGTACGGCGTGTCGGCGCTGAGCCGGGAGTTGGCGATCGTCAGCGGATTCAACAATACCGAAGGCACGGGTATCTACCGCTGGACCGGAGATGGCGGCCTGACCTGGGATTCCATCGTCACCCTCGATACTGCGAACTGGCTGAGCCGGGCGCACTTCGCCGACTCACTGCACGGCATCGTCTCGGCGGGATGGGTGGGCGGAATCTGGCGGACCGAGAACGGCGGCCGGAACCCTTCCGACTGGACTTTTGTCCAGGTTGACCCGGCGCGAGGGTGGTTCGAAGGCAACTTCTGCTATCGGCCGGACGGACGCTCGTGGCTCACCGGCATCAGTTTCTGCGGCTCGACGGATAACGGTGCAACCTGGAACGTACAGCATTCGGCCGACCCCACATTCGACGGTGGCGTCTGGTTTTCAGACTCGCTTCACGGCTGGACCGGCGGCGGGCAGATCTCGTCGCCGGTATCGGGCTGGGTGCACAGGACCACCGATGGCGGAGCGACCTGGTCTGACCGGCTGACTGAGACGCCCGAGCCGATTCGGGCCGTTCTCTTCATCAACGATACACTGGGGTTCGCGGTCGGCGGGAACCACTACACGAGCGTGGGTGCAATCTACTCATCCACGAACGGGGGCGACTCATGGCGGCTGGACGTGAACACCGGCTGTGAGATGAAGGGAATAGACTATCAGATTATCGGCGATTCGATTGACGTCTGGTGCTGCGGATTCGACAACAGCTTCACCGGCTGCATCTACAAGACGCGAATTGCGGCTGTCGGAGCAGGGATTGGAGAATCGAGAGTCGATAGCAGGGTCTCGGTCACCGACGTCCGACCGACCATCGTGCGCAGTATCCCGGCGGGCTCGGTAGCCTTTGACGCTCTCGGCCGCCGCGTGATAGACCCCAGGCCCGGCGTGTACTTTGTCCGCAAGGCGCTGACTCAGGCAGTTCGGAAGGTACTGATTCAGAGGTAGCGGAGTCAGGGGGAGCGATACTTGCACCAGCCCGCTCTTCGCGGCCCAACTCGCTGCTCAGCGTTCTGTGACCAGAAGCCAGACCTGAGACGACACCGCGGACTCGGTTACTTCACGATAACGACCGGCACCGTGCCCGCTCCGGGGGCTGACACGCAGTAGACGCCGGGACGCAGGTCGTGCAGGTCCAGCTCGGCGTGACCGTTGCCTGCCGGGAGTTCGGCTCGCCTGACCAGCCGGCCGGCGACATCGTGGACCGAGAGTTCGCGCTCGCCGAGTCCCGGCGGCAAATCGACCTGCAGCAGACCGTGACAGGGCCGCGGATACGCTCGCAGGGGTAAGGCAGCACGAAGCCGGCCGTGCTCGGCAACGCCCGTCTGGCCCATGTCGGCCAATTCGTGGAGATACAGGATGACCCGAACCGCGTTCTGGGGTTCTTCGTTCTCCGGAATCCAGGCCGGCGGTGTCGACAAAGCGCTGGGTGTATAGACGCTGTTGGGCGGATTCATGATCGAATCGTTGACACGCGTCCAGGGACTGATGCCGGCCCCGCCGTGAACCACCGAAGTGGCACTGTCGATCAATTCGATGCAGTGCCGGTTATTCAGTTCGTTCGGGCTGTGGTCGACCTCGGTCTGCATCCGCAGGTACGCGGCCGGCACCTGCTTCATGAAACGTCCCGCCTCGCGTTCGCGCCAGAACGCGTCCGAGTCCGCCGGCACCGGCACCGAGCCGCCCGAATCCTGGCAGGTCCCGGACCGGTCGGCCGGCCCCTCGAAGTCGAGCAGAAACTTCACCCGCGGTTCCGGATGCCGGGCGATCGCACCCGACGCCATCGTGATGCCGTACCCGCGGGAGTAGATGCCCAGCCGGCTAGTGTCAACGTACGGCCGGCCGGCGAGCAGCGACAGGCAGGCGTTCAGGCCGTCCTGATGGACGTAGCCGCCGTAGTTCTCCGGGTACGCATCGCTCCGGCCGCGGCCGTCCGGGTCGAAGTGCAGGAAGGCAAAGCCGTCGGCAGCGATGTCGTCGGGCATGCCCATGGTGTCGAACGAACTGCCGAAGTCGGTTGCGTACGGGGCAAAGATCACGCCGGGCACGCGGTGGCCGGCAGTGGCGTAGGCCGGCCGGTGAATGTGAACGTACAGGCTACAGCCGGAAGCGGGGTTGAAGACCCGCAGGGTTTCGACCAGCACCTCGCTCGTGTTCGGATACTGCCAGACAACCTGGCCGGCCGGCGAAAGCTCGACCACCCGGCCGAGCTGAACGCCGGAACCGAAGGAGATAAGCGTGTTGCCGTTCTCAAGTCGTATCGCCTGGAACGGCAGGGCCAGACCAGTTGCGCTCCAGACGATTGCTCCCGACCGGTCTACCTCGATGACCCGGTTGTGGCCCGTATCGCCGATCAGCGTGTTGCCGTTTGCCAGCCGCTGAGCGCAGCGCGGCCAGACGAGGTTGGTAGCGTACTGCCAGACCACCGTACCGGAGGGGCCGACCTCGACTATTCGGTTGCCTTGCGAGTCACAGATAAGCGTATTGCCGTTCGGCAGGCGATTGCCGTTGTGCGGGCCGTCGATGTCCGAGTAGCTCCACACGATGGCGCGGTCCGGCGTGACCTCGATAACCCGGTTGTTGTCACGGTCGGTGATGAGCGTGTTGCCGTTGGC
>Ga0172371_10004093_pt1 | contig 22265 bp, 10 predicted proteins | sample Lak12m_FD_114543 | JGI IMG/M metagenome (GOLD analysis project Ga0172371, IMG submission 114543) | Freshwater microbial communities from Kabuno Bay, South-Kivu, Congo - kab_022012_12m | ecosystem: Environmental > Aquatic > Freshwater > Lake | place: Democratic Republic of the Congo: South-Kivu...
CGGCCTGGTGCTCGCTGAACTGGACCAACTGGGCCTGGCGGACCACACGATCGTGGTGTACACGGCCGACCACGGCGAGATGATGGCCGAGCACGGTACCTGGACTAAGGGTGGGACCGGCTACGAGGCGACGATCCGCGTTCCTATGATCATCCGCCTGCCGGGCGTGATCCCGCCGGGAACCCGCTCAGACGAGTTGGCTTGCTCGATCGATCTCTTGCCCACGCTCCTGGAGGCTGCCGGATTGCAGATCCCGACCAACATCCAGGGCCGCAGCCTGGTCCCGCTGGCTCGCGGTGATGCTTCGGCCCAGGTTCATTGGCGGCAGTACGCCATCAGCGAGATCGGTGGCAGCATCGACAGCCAGGTGCTGACCATCACCAGCAAGACCGCGAAGTACGTCCGCTTCAAGCAAGCGGGGCAGATCATGCACGAGCAGCTGTTCGACTTGCAGCAGGACCCGTGGGAGATGCACAACTTGGCCGACGACCCGGCCGGGCAGACGATGAAGACACATCTGACTCTTGAGCTGGCCGAGTGGGAGTCCAAAACGCCGGTTACCAAGCCGGTGATCGCGGCCAACAAGCCTCGCAAGAAGCCTCGCGCGAAAGCCCGATCAACGGCGGAGGCTGGGGACTGACCGGGCACGACTCTCCAACAACAACGGAACGACGACGGAATAGCCGGGATCCAGTCGCAAGTCGAGGCAAGAGAACCCGCAACGGAACAGAAGGAGAGAAAGCCAGATCATGTACCGACCCAACCCGACATGTCTCGCAATCCTAGCGCACGTTCTGTTGCTGTGCCTTGCCGGCGCAGCCCGTTCAGCCGACGACGCGCCACTCGTGCCACAGGAAATCAGGGGTGCGTCTGGCGCCCCGGCCGGTTACGAACCGACGGCGAAGCAGATCTTGGACACGGCCGGGATCCAGGGCGGGCTGATCGTTCACCTCGGCTGCGGGGATGGCCAACTGACGGCGGCCTTGCACCGAGGTGACCAGTTCCTCGTCCACGGCCTCGACGCCGACGCCAAGAATGTGGAAGTTGCCCGCCAGAACATTCGAGCGCTCGGCCTTTACGGGAAAGTGTCCGTCGAGCAGTGGAGCGGGCCGCACCTTCCCTACGCGGAAAACCTTGTCAACCTGCTCGTTGCGGAGAACCTCGGCGGCGTCGCCATGGACGAGGTCATGCGAGTGCTCAGCCCCGACGGCGTGGCCTTCATCGATGGCCGGAAGACGGTTAAGCCCTGGCCGAAGGAAATGGACGAGTGGACGCACGATCTCCACGATGCCGGCGGCAACCCCGTGGCGAACGACGCGCTCGTAGGTCCGCCCCAGCACCTCCAGTGGGCTGCCGACCCGCTCTGGGCTCGCGGCCACGGCTGGACGCCCAGCGTCAGCGACATGGTCTCCTCGCACGGCCGGTTTTTCTACATCTGCGATGAGACGCTGACCGGCGCGAATGGCACCGTGCCGGACAACTGGGTCTTGGTTGCGCGCGACGCCTTCAACGGCGTGCTGCTCTGGAAGCGACCCGTGCCGCATTGGGGATCCGAGGCGTTCAGCGGCACGCCCGGCTCGGGCGCGGGGGTAACCAAGGGACGGTTCACCATGCCGCCGAATTTGGGCAAACGCCTGGTAGCTAGTGGCGACACGGTCTATGTCACGCTGGGCGCCAGCGCGCCTGTGACCGCCCTGGATGCGGTCACGGGTGCCGTGCGACAGGTGTATGACGGGACCGGGAACGCGGACGAGATTCTCTGCGTCGACGGTCGGCTGGTGGTGTCGCTGAATCCGGGCGAGGCGGGCGAGGCCGCCTCGCAAGGAAAACAAGTTTGCGCGGTTGATCCGGCAACGGGACGGGTGTTGTGGAAGAAGGGGCCCTTCGCGGCCGTGCGCGCCACGCGGCAGCAGGATCCGTTCGGCCGGCTGGAGTTGGCTGCCGGCGATGGACAGGTTTTTCTGTTGACGGAGACGGCGATTCAAAGTCTGAATCTGAATTCCGGCGAGACGGTTTGGCAGATGGCTCGTCCAGCGCTGCCGGCCACGGCGGCATTGGGGATCTATCCGTCGTTCGGCGTGTATGAGTATCGGTTGACCGTGATGGTCTATCACGTCGGAGTGGTTTTGCTGGCCCAGCCCGAACCCGAGGTTGTGCATACCTACAACACCGTCCCGGGCTCGCTGTACGCTTTCGACGCCAAGACCGGGCGGCAGATGTGGAAACATGCCTACGGCGCGTGGGGCCACGACACGCAACCGGATGTATTTGTTGCCAACGGGCTGGTCTGGACGCACATGCATCACGAGGTGAACATGCGCGGCAAGGTGCCTGTCAACGACGCTGAGGAGAACTACTGCATCCAGGGGCTGGATTTGCGGACCGGCCAAATGCGCCGCCAACTGGCGACCGATGACATCTTCAATGTTGGCCATCACCATCGTTGCTACCGGAACAAGATCACCGACCAATTCCTGCTGTCCTCCCGCCGGGGCATCGAATTCGTGAACCTGGCATCCGGGGAAAACTACCAGAACCATTGGGTCCGCAGCGGTTGCCTGCTGGGCTACCTGCCCTGCAACGGCCTGCTCTATGTCACGCCCCATCCGTGCGCCTGCTACCTGGACGCGAAACTCACGGGCTTCAACGCGCTCGCGCCCCGGCGGAACGAACCAGTCCAACCAACGACCGACGCGGAACGGTTGGAGCGCGGTCCGGCTTTTTCTGAAATCACAAATCTCGAATCCCAAATCTCAGATTCGGATTGGCCCACCTACCGGCACGACAGCCAGCGCTCCGGGGCGACCGAGGCCCCGGTCGGGCTCCCGCTTGCGGTGCGTTGGAGCGTCCCGGCGGGGGGAAAGTTGAGCGCTCCGGTGATCGCGGGCGGCATGCTGTTCGTGGCGGATGTAGATAGGCATGCGGTTCAGGCCTTGGATGGCGGCGACGGCAGACCGCTCTGGCGTTTCACCGCGGGCGGCCGCGTGGATTCGCCGCCCACCATCCATCAGGGGCTGGCGTTGTTCGGTTCGGCCGACGGACGAGTGTATGCGGTGCGGGATTCGGATGGGGCCCTCGCGTGGCGGTTTGCCGCGGCGCCAACGGATCAACGCCTCTGCGCGTTTGGCCAACTCGAATCCGCCTGGCCGGTACCCGGCAGCGTGCTGGTCAAGGACGGCCGGTGTTGGTTCGCTGCCGGCCGGTCGTCCTATCTCGACAGCGGTATTCGCCTCTACGCCCTCGAACCGCTGACCGGAAAAATCGGCCACCGTGAAACGATTTACCATCCCGATGCCAAGACCGGCAAAATGGCCGTCACCGCGAGCGCCAACCAGATGGACGGATTGCTAAACGACATCCCCTCCTCCGACAGCACAAGTGTATTCATCCGGCAAATGAACGTGCTCTCTCCCGGGGTGCCCGCCGGACTGCACTTGTTCTCCAATCGAGGATTCCTCGATTCCTCCTGGTTCAACCGGACGGCCTGGACATTCGGCGCCGTGCAGACCAAAGGACTCATGGTGCTGGGCCAGGACGCCGTCTTTGGTGTGGATTTGGCCGGGGTGAATAACCGCGACGGAGTTTTCAAGCCGGGTGGGAGCGGCTATCAACTCCTCTGTCACCCCTTGAAACAAGCCACCGGCGAACCGGATGCGAAGGCGGTCAAACGCGGCAAAGCGAAGAAAGACCCATCTACAGGCGGTTGGGACCAACGTCTCCCCATCCGCATCACCGCCCTCGTGCGTGCAGCGGACGTCATCTTTGCAGCCGGTTCCCCGGACGCGTTGGACCCGGCCGATCCATACGGCGCGTGGGAAGGTCGGAAAGGAGGCGTGGTGGCCGCGTTTTCCGCGAAGGACGGAAAGAAGCTGGGCGAATGGAAACTGCCTTCACCGCCCGTCTGGGACGGCATGGCTGCGGCCGGCGGCTGTCTTTATGTGAGCCTGATGGACGGCAAGGTCCTCTGCTTGGCGGCGCCTTGAGGGCCGGGCCGGTTGGCGTCCTGTCCGGATATGGCATCAGCAATCGAAAGAGAGAAAGAGCGATGATGACAAGAACCGGCCTTGCGTGGCTGTTGTCTTGCGTGTGCGCCGTCGCCTCGTCGGCCGTTGCGGCTGACAAAGCCGCCCGAAGCGACGGGCTGATCGTGTGCATCGGCGCCAAGGCGCTGGACGGCGTTTCGGGCGACTGGAACAAGCCCGGCCGCATTTTCCACTGCCTGGAGACCTCGGACGCCGATGTGGACGCCCTGCGAGCGACGATTGCCGCCGCCGGCTGCTATGGAAAGGTGTCGGCAGCGAAGTTCGACGGGCGGCATCTGCCGTATGTCGATAACCTTGTCAGCCGGATCGTCGTGGCCAGCGCGACCTGCGCCGTGCCCAGCGGGGAGATCCGCCGAGCCCTGGCGCCGTACGGAACCGCAGTTGCCCCACGGGGCTCGCCCTGCCTGCCGCCGCCGGCAAAGGACATCGGCGACGGCCGCGAAGCGTTCACCAAGCCTTACCCCGCGGAAATGGATGAATGGCCCCAGCGTCTGCACGGGGCGGACAACAACTGCGTGGCCAAGGATACCGTGGTCGGACCTCCTCGTCACATCCAGTGGATTTCCGATCCGGCGTGGCTCCGTGCGCACATCGGGGCGCCGTCGGTTACCAGCATGGTATCCTCGGGCGGCCGATTGTTCAGCATCGAGGACGCCGAGACGGCCGAGAACCCGCTGTTGCCCGCGCGCTGGCGGTTGGTGGCTCGCGACGCCTTCAACGGCATCGTCCTGTGGACGCTGGATTACCCCACTTGGGAGCAGGTCACTGCCCACATGTCGAGCTACCACGCCCAGATGCAGAGGCGGCTCGTGGCCATCGGGGATACCGTCTACTGCACGCCGGGTCTGACTGCGCCGCTGACCGCCCTGGATGCGGCGACCGGCAAGGTCGTCAGGCAATACAAAGGGACCGAGCGGACCCAAGAGTTCGTTTATCACGAAGGGCGTCTCTATGCCGTGGTGGGTGACCGCATGCAGTACTCCGGATACGAACCAGCCGGACCACTTGGCCTGGACCAACGGAGAGGAAAGACCGGCAAGAGCGGCGGCGGAAGCGGCAGTGAGCCGCAACCGGCCGGTGCGGCCCCGAAGGCGGCGGAAATATTGGCCTTCGGAGGCAACGGCTTTCCTCTTTCGGCCTACAACCCGCAGACGCCCAACGTCGAGAACCCCACGTGCGTGATCGTGGCTGTCGATGCCGCCAGCGGCAAAGAAATCTGGCGAAGCGGGAACCTCCTCAAGTACACCGGTTGTTCGACGGCGCTCAAGAAGAACCGGCTCGTCTACCAGTGCACACAAGGACTCTTCTGCCTGGATGCCGACACCGGCAGGCAGATCTGGGGGGCCCGCAAGAACATTGCTTACGGCATGGGCGACAGACCCAATACCTTGGTGCTGGGCGACGATGCGGTGTACTGCGAAGAGGGATCGAAGATCTCCGCCTACTCGCTGGCCGACGGCAGCGATTACTGGGGCAAGACCATTGGCGCGCGCAAGGCCTATGCCGCGCCCACCGACCTGCTCATCGCGGCCGGCGCCCTCTGGATGATCGGCTCATGCAACGACCCGGCGGGAATTGTCACGAGCCCGCCGACCGGCTACGATCTCAAGACGGGCGAAAAGATCAGAGCGCTTCCGCAGAAGCTCTCCAAACCCATGGGCCACGACCGCTGCTACCGCAGCTTCATTACCGAACGCTTCTTCATCGACAGCAAGACCGGCGGCCCTGACTGCATGGACCTCAAGACCGACGTGGAATATCCCACGGCCTTCACGCGCGCCACGTGCAACACCGGGCCGCTGCCCTGCAACGGGCTGATTTACTGCGGCCCCTGGTCCTGTCAGTGCCATATTCCCACCGGCCTGCAGGACTTCAACGCCTTCTGCACCGACGAAAGCTCGCTGCGGACAACCGAGCCGATCGTGAACGTCGAGCGGTCGGCCCGGCTGGAAAAGGGCCCCGCGTACGGGGCGGCGACGAAAGAGGCTGATGCCCCCTGGCCGACCTACCGGCAGGATGAGCGCCGCTACGGCGCAGCCAAAGAGCCCGTGCCCGCTAAGACCCTCAAGCCCTTGTGGAAGGTTCCGCTGGGGCAAACGCTCACCGCTCCGGTCATCGCGGAGGGCAAGGTATACGTGGCCGAGACGCAGACCTATACGCTTTGCGCCCTGGACGCCGGCAGCGGCAAGAAGTTGTGGGCGTATGTCGCCGGCGGCCGGATCGACTCGCCACCGACGTACGCGAAGGGACTCCTCCTCTTCGGCAGCCGCGACGGATGGGTGCATTGCCTGCGCGCCTCGGACGGGGCGCTGGTGTGGCGCTTCCGCGATCTGCCCGACAGGCTCATTTGCGCCTTCGACCGGCTTGAGTCGGCCTGGCCCGTCAACGGCAGCGTGCTGGTCAAGAACGGGACGGCGTACTTCTGCGCCGGCCGCTCCTCGCACATCGACGGCGGCATCTTCGTGTACGGGCTGGATCCGGCCAGCGGCGAACTGCGCTGCCAGCGCCGGCTCGACGGCCCGTACGGCCAGGACGGCCTGCCAAAATTCGTCGAGCAGGGCGACCGCTCGGAAACGGAAGTCATGCTGGGCAACACTGCCGACGTGATGAGCGCCGAGGGCGACACGATCTACCTCCGGCACCAGGCGTTCAAGCCGGATCTGACTGACGCCGCCGCAGGCAGGCATCTGATGGCGACGGCCGGAATGCTGGAATCGCAGCGCAATCACCGGGAGTACAAGCTGGTCAGCGAGAACTTCGAGCATCGGAAGATGTTCACCAGCCTGAGGACGCCCCATCCGACCGGCGACATCATCGTCTCCGACGGGACCAATTACTACTCGGTGTTCGGCATGCCCGTGACTCGCGGCAGCAGTTGGAACCCCCGCGGCGGCTACACGCTCCTGAAGAAGACGTTGACCGACGGCGAATGGATCGGGCAGTGGCAGGTCACGCTGCCCCTGACCGGCAAGGCCATGGTTCTGGCCGCGGATACCGTGTTCGTGGCCGGCGCTCCGATGGTCTTCCCGCTCGACGACCTGGGAGGAACCTACGCGGGCCGTCGTGGCGCGCTCCTGCGAGCCATAGCGACCGGCGACGGCGCCATGCTGGCCGAGTACAAGCTCGACGAGCTCCCCGTCTGGGACGGCATGGCCGCCGCAGGCGGCTGCCTCTATCTTTGCTTGCTGGACGGAACCGTGCTCTGCCTGTCCAGCCATCCTTGACCAACCAGGAAACCAGCCCTGATGAACACTCGCAAAACCAACTCCCAGTTTCGAGCCTGTCTGCTTCCCAGTCTAGCTGTCTTCCTGAGCGCAGCCTGCGTTCGCGCTGAGGCCGTTTCCGACTCTCCTTCCGGGCAAGCGACGAGCGTTCTGGCTGCGGCCGGTATTCAAGGCGGCCTGGTTGTCCACCTTGGCTGCGGCGATGGCAGACGGACGGCAGCTTTGCACGCGAACGACAGTTTCCTCGTTCACGGCTTGGACGCCGACGCCGCGAAAGTCGCCGCTGCCCGGGCCCATATCCAGTCGCTGGATCTCTACGGCAAAGTATCTGTCGCGCAGTGGAGCGAGCCGCGTTTGCCGTATGCGGACAATCTCGTCAACCTCCTCGTAGCGGAAGGCCTTGGCCCGGTTCCGATGGAGGAAGCGCTGCGCGTACTGGCCCCCCATGGCGTGGCCCTGGTCCGCGACGGCCAGACTTGGAAGAAGACGGTCAAGCCTCGTCCGAGCGCCATGGACGAATGGACCCATTTTCTGCACGGGCCGGACAACAACGCCGTGGGTCACGATTCGCTGGTGGGGGCCCCATTCCGTGTCCAGTGGGTCGGCGGCCCCCAGTGGGCCCGGCACCATAATTACCTGTCGAGCACCAGCGCGATGGTCACGTCCGGCGGTCGCCTGTTTGCCATCGTCGATGAAGGCCCTATCGCTTCGCTGGCTCTTCCGCCCCGTTGGCAACTCGTGGCCCGGGATGCCTTCAACGGCGTGGTGCTCTGGAAAAGAACAATCGGCCCGTGGGAGGGCGTGTTACGTGCGTTCCGCAGCGGGCCGGTGGATTTGGCGCGAAGACTGGTCGCGGTCGGCGATCGTGTTTATGCCACACTCGGCTATCACCAGCCGGTGGTCGCTTTGGACGCGGCGACTGGAGAGATCATGCGGAGCTATGCCGAGACGGAGGGCGCGCTCGAAATCCTGGTCGATCAAGGCGTGCTTTACGTGGTCGCGGGAACTATTGATCCGGAGGAATACGCCCAGACTTCGAGAACGGCCGCGGCCAGTCCGCAGCCGCGTAACAAACGCCTGGTTGCCCTGCATGCCGAGTCCGGCGCCGTGCTGTGGCAGAAATCGGATGCCGACACACAGGATCTCTTGCTGGCCACTCTGGCGGTCAGCGCTGGACAGGTCTATTTTCACAGCCCCCAAGACTTGATCTGCCTCAAGGACGGGAAAATTGCCTGGCGCGCCGCCCGGCCCCTCGATACCCGCCGCCCCGGTTGGTCGGCGCCCACCTTGGTCGTCCACGACGACGTGGTGCTGTCCGCCGATCAAGTTAGAGCCGGCGCTGCTGGGGCGAGCGACGAGGACGCCCCGGCGGCGCGCAAACGCGAGGCCAGGCGTGGCCGGGCCGGTTCAGGCTCGGAGGCTGGACAACTGATTGCCTATGCGACGCACGATGGCGAGGTTCTCTGGCGTTGCCCCGCGGCTGTCGGCTACAACTCGCCTCCTGATGTCCTGGTTGCCGGTGGCCTGGTTTGGGGCGGCGCATCTCCCGGACGTAACGACGAGGATTACACCGAAGGTCGGGACGTCCACACCGGTGCCGTCGAACGTCGGTTCGTGACGGAACCGATTTTCTCCGTCGCACACCATCACCGCTGCTACCGTGACAAGGCGACCGACCAGTACCTGTTCGTCGGGCGGACGGGCGTAGAGCTGATCGATCTGGCCCAGGGCGAGCTGATCCGCAACTGCTGGGTGCGGGGCGCGTGTCAGTATGGCGTGCTGCCCGCCAATGGCTTGTTGTACACACCGCCGCATTCGTGCGCCTGCTACATCCAGAGCAAGCTAAGCGGGTTTTGGGCCCTGGCCCCGCAAGAGAACGCGGCAACAGATTCTGTCGCGACAGCTGCTCCCGCGGAGCGACTGGAGCATGGTCCTGCTTTTCCTGCCGCACGAGCGGACCTCGTCGGTCGTGATGATCCGAATGCCTGGCCCACGTTGCGCGGCGACATGGCGCGCTCGGGGCGAAGCCGCACGGCCGTTCCCAGTGATCTAAAGACCGACTGGCAAACGCCGCTGGGCGGCAAGTTGTCGAGTCCGGTCATCGGCGGCGGCAAACTGCTGGTGGCCGCGGTCGATCGCCACTCGATTTACGCCTTGGACGCAGCGTCCGGCAAGCCCGCATGGCAGTTTACCGCGGGCGGGCGGATCGATTCGCCTCCCAGCATCGTGGGCAAACTAGCCGTTTTTGGCTGCGCCGATGGCTATGTCTATTGCTTGCGACTGGACGGCGGCCAACTGGTCTGGCGTTTTCGAGCCGCGCCGCTGGACCGCCGGACCGTCGCATTTGGCCAGGTGGAGTCGGTCTGGCCGGTGACCGGAACGCCGCTGGTGGGCGGCGAGACAGTCTATTGCACGGCCGGACGGTCTTCTTTCCTGGATGGAGGCATGAGCCTGCTGCGTCTCGACCTGCTCACCGGAACGCTGTTGGGCGAAACCAGGTTTGACGATCGCGATCCGACCACGGGCACGCAGCGCGAGGAAACCGTCGAGGACGTGGAATTGCCGGGCGCTTTGCCCGACGTGCTGGTGGACGACGGGCAGCACATCTTTCTCCGCGACAAAGTCTTGAACGCGGAGGGAGTCCAACAAGTTGGCTATCTCCCGCATCTTTACTGCTCGGCGGGCCTCCTGGATGACAGCGGATGGCACCGCACGTCCTGGCTCTGGGGCGAGCGGAACTGGGGTCGGGCCAGCGGCTGGGCGGTGATGCCCAGCATCCGACCCAGCGGGCGAATCCTGGTGACCGACGAGTCGACCGTTTTCGGCTGCGGCCAGAAGAGGCGAGGCTATCAGTTGTTCCGAGCGAACAAACTGGTCGAAGAACTTCCCGGCAAGATCACGAACAACAACGTGGCCCTGGCCGAACAGCAAAAGCCGGCCAAGGTGATTTTCCGCTGGACCCGCGAAGTAACGCTCTTGGCCCGCGGCATGGCGCTGACGGCCAACGCCCTGTTCGCCGCCGGCCCCCACACGGCGCCCGAAGGCGCCGGTAGCGGCGAGCCGTCCTTCGACGCCGACGGCCCCGCGACGTTAATGGTCGTCGACACCGAGGACGGGCGCGACTTGGCCCGTTTCTCCATCGACTCCCAGCCTGTTTTCGACGGACTGGCTCTGGCCGGCGGAAAAGTCTATCTGGCCACGGTCAAGGGAGACGTCGTTTGCCTGGGGGGGAAAGTGACCAACACGTCCGTTCTTTTCATCCCGTCCTACGAACCCTTTTGAGTGACTCCACGTGAAGACACATTGTATTGCGGGCCTCGTGTTACTCAACGTTTTGAGTGGCCAACTTGTCGCTGTCAACGCCAACGCTGCTTCGTCCGCCCGCGCGGCGGATGGGGACGCCAAGCCCAACGTCGTCTACCTGCTTGCCGATGACCTGGGGTGGAGCGACATCAGCGCGCATTCCGGCGGCAGCATCCAGACCCCGAATATCGATCGGCTGTTCCGCCAGGGCGTCGAACTGTCCAACTTCATGGGGTGGTGCGTGTGCTCGCCCACCCGCGCGATGTTGTTGACCGGGCGGCATCCATTCCGAGTCGGAACCGGTCCGGAAACCGGCGGTGAGTTGGCGAAGGCTGAAACCACCATCGCCGAAGGATTCCAGGCGAACGGCTACCGAACCGGCGTCTTTGGCAAGTGGCACAACGGCGATGATCCGGATACGCCCGAGTACCGCCGCGCGTTCGAGGAAGCTTGGAAGGCGATGCCGAACAAGAAGCTCTCTGGCGGCCTCGGCGTGAACGAACACGGTTTCGAGGAGGCGTGGGTCTATTACGGCGGCGGCGCGGATTACTTCACGCGGCGAACCGTACAAGGACGCGGTCCGGTCAGTTGGTGGCACAACCGCGAGTACCGGCCGCAAGACGTCGGCTACACCGAGGACCTGATCACCGGGCACGTCCTGGAATTCCTGCGCGAGAACAAGGATCGGCCCTTCTTTTGCTACGTCCCGTTTCACATCGTCCATGCGCCCTTGCAGGCGAAAGACTCGGATCTGGCGGGCGTGGATGCGCGGGTGACGGACGAAACCAAGCGCGTCTATGCGGCGATGGTGCAGGCAATGGACACGAATGTCGCCGCGATCCTCGCCGAACTCGACGAACTCGGCCTGCGCGACAACACGATCGTCGTGTTCACCAGCGACAACGGCGCCACGATGAATGGCAGCAACCTGCCGCTCCGGGGCGGCAAACATTCGATCTACGAAGGCGGCGTGCGCCTGCCCACGGTGATTTACTGGCCGCAGGGCGGACTGGTGACCAGGCAGTGGAACGGGCTCTGCGGCTCGCTGGACATGTTCCCGACACTGATGGCGATGGCCGGTTGTACGATGCCCGAGACGCACCCGCTGGACGGCAAGAACATCTGGCCCGCACTCCGCGACGGCGGGCCGAGCCCCGTGGAGAGTTATTACTGGGTCTGGCACGGCGAGGATGCCATTCGCACAGCCCAGTGGAAGCTGCATCGCTTCAGCGATCGCTTCGAACTGTACGACATCGGCAAGGACGAAGGCGAAAAGACCAACGTCGCTGACGCGAATCCTGACGTCGTGAAATCGCTGGCGGCGAAGATGGACGCCTGGGCCGATTCGCTCGGCGCCGCGCTCAGCCATCGGCCGCCTCCCGAGAAGGTCGGTGCCCAGCCGGCGCCCGCAGGCGAGGTGCTCGAAGTCACCCTGTCCGTTACCGACAAGGCGAAGCCGAAAGACCGGCTGATCGTCCCGTTTGCCGGGTGGGACGGGTTCCAGCAAGCCACGGATTGGGTGGAATTCGATATCTGCTTCGCGAGCGACAGCCTGACGCGAGGCTGCTTCTACTCGCCGGTCCAAGGCAATGCGCAGAAGCCCTACAAGGTGTTCTTCACCCGCGGCGACGGCGTCGACCAGTTCGGCCGCGAGCAGATCGCAGGCCCCGAACCCAAAGGCGGCGCGGGCGTCTGGGAACACCGCGTGATCGGCCTGTGCAGCTTCGCGCCTGGACCACTGAACCAGCACGCGTTGGTCTTCACCGGCGGCAAGGCGGGCACCTACAAATTCTACCTCGACAACCTGCGGATCCGGCACGCGGACGGCAGCGTCTCCGCCCTCTGGACCGACGGCCAGGACACGCGGTTCCCCAAGAACTCGGCGTCCACTGCCGGCTTCCGCGACCTCCGTGTGCGTGCTGTATTGATGAACAAGGAGTTGACTCGATGAGCCAGACGTTGCGTTTCGCAGTCGTGCCTCTGGTGGCGGCAACGCTCCTGAGCGTCGTCACCGCGTCGGCGGCAGAGCAGGCCACTAGCCTTCCGAAACAAGGCCGATTCGAGGAAGCCAGCGTCAAGGTACTGGCGGAAGTCGGCAGACTGCGGGAGCAAGGGGAAGGTGATAACAGAAGATGACGACTCCATGGTCATTGCGACTCGGCACGACAGTGCTATTCTGCACCGCAGCGTGGATCGCCGGTTCGTGGGCGTATGCCGGGGAACGGCATTCTGCAGCGAAGCGCGATCAGGTTCAGCAAATCCTTGATGCCACGGGCGTCACAGGCGGATTGGTGGTCCTGGTCGGCTGCGGCGACGGCACTTTGGCCGCCGGTCTGCACGCCGGCGAAGGCTTCCTCGTGCAGACGCTGGACACCGACGCCGCGTCGGTCGAGGCCGCCCGCCGGAACATCCAGTCGCTTGGCCTGTACGGTGCCGTAACCGTGGATCGCTTTGACGGCAGGCACCTCCCCTACGTGGACAACCTGGTGCGCCTGCTCGTCTCGGAAAACCTGGGCGGCGTGCCGGAGGACGAGGTGCTGCGCGTGCTGGCGCCCCTGGGCGTGGCGTATGTCTTGCAGGACGGTGAGTGGCGGAAGATGGTCAAGCCTTGGCCTAAGGAAACCGATCAGTGGACGCACTACCTGCGCGACGCCAGCAACAACGCCGTGGCGCACGACTCGGTGGTGGGGCCACCCAAGACCGGGGAATCTGCCTCACGAGAAAGTAGCTGTCCCAACTTCAGGGTAAGAAACATGAAACAAACACTCACGCTCCTCACGGTGCTGCTGCTCCTGCCACTGGCAGCGCTTCACGCCGCCGATGCCCCGGCCTGGAAGCCCAATGTGCTGTTGCTGGTTGTTGATGACCTCAACACCTGGCTGCTCGGTGACACCAATCGTTACGCCGGCAAGGTCGTCGCGCCGAACATCCAGCGGCTGGCCGGGAGCGGCGTCCTCTTTAACCGTGCCTATGCCGCCGCGCCGGTTTGTTGCCCGTCGCGCACCGCGATCTTTTCCGGGGTTCGTCCGTGGCAGTCGGGACTCTATGACAACGGACTGGATATTGGCCCAAGCGTCGCGCTCAAGAAGGCCACCCCTTTGCCCGTGGTGTTCCAGTCGGCAGGTTACTACACAGGGTCCTTTGGCAAAGTCGGCCACGGATGGGACATGAAGAAGGTCTGGGATGACTACGTTCCGCACCGGCGCGATCCGGCTCCGCCCGGCGCCCCGTTCCTGCCGTTTACCCGCGGCGAGCAGGACTGGGGGCCGACACATCTGGCGGAGGAGAAGATGAACGACTCCACTTATGCCGACGCCGCCATCGCGCAGTTGCAAAAGAAGCATGATCGCCCTTTTCTCGTCGCCTGCGGCGTCTTTCATCCGCACATGCCGTGGTACGTGCCGCAAAAATATTTCGACCTGTTCCCGCTCGACGAAGTCACCTTGCCGCCGATCCTGAAAAACGACCTCGACGACGTGCCGCCGCTCGGCGTGGCCATCACACAGGGCAAGGCAAAGTTCGTGGATCAGGTGATGGAACATAACGTCGACAAGGAGGGCGTGCGCGCCTATCTCGCGGCCACGGCCTACGCGGACGCACAGATGGGCCGGGTGCTCGACGCGCTGGAGAAGAGCGCATATCGCGACAACACGATCGTGATGCTGATGAGCGACAATGGTTTTCATCTGGGCGAGAAACACCATTGGCAGAAGTCCACGCTGTGGGAGGAGGCCTCACACATTCTGCTCATGTTCCGCGTTCCCGGAACGACAAAGCCCGGCGGCAAATGCGAACGCTTCGTTTCCTTGCAGGACGTCTATCGTACGCTCGCGGAGTTATGCGCCCTGAAGGCGCCTGACGATGTCGAGGGCCGTTCGCTGGTGCCCCTGCTGAAGCAACCGGACGCCGCTTGGGAAAGCACGGCCGTCACCGCCTACGGAGACCGTTACGTCACGATTCGGAACGAACGATTCCGCTACATCCGTTATCGCGATGGTCAGGAAGAACTTTACGATTGCTCTCAGGATCCTCACGAATGGACCAACCAAGTCCACAACCCCGAATTTGCCCCCGCTCTGGAAAGCCTTCGCTCGAAGGTTCCGCCGCTGGGCGAAATGGTCCCCGAACTCAAACGTGCACGCGGGGGAAACAGCGATGAATAGGAAACACGGACTTGCAGTCCTCCATGCCCTGCTGCTGGCTCCGCTGGCCGAGTTGCCGTCCAACGAAAGACGATTGGAGAACCCCGAATGAATCCTTCCGCTAAGGTCGTTAACCAACTGGTTTGTATTCTCTTAGCTCTCCTTACGGTCGCGTGGGTGGCCGCCTCCGAAGAAGCTCCTTCGGCAGCCAAGCGCCAGAGAGGCAAGCGGAATACCTCGCGAGCCGACGCTGTCGAGGGCAAGAAGGGCGCACGCCGAGGCGCCACGCGCGACAATCTCGAATTGAGCAAGGTGGCCGAACTCACCGAACAGGCAAAGGCAGCCAATCGCGGAGTACTCAACGGGCCGCTGATGGCGGGCGGGCACCAGGCCAAGGGCGAAGGCGACCGCGAGTCGCTCAAACTCGCCATCGAGGATCTCATCGCCACCAACGGCGATCGATATCCCCGGGGCCAGGAGTTCCTCGAGCGGTTGGCGGCCATCCAGAGCGAAAGTTCGGAGGAGTTCCTGGCATTGAAGAAAGAGAGCCTCTTGGCTAACCCGCTGCTGGACTTCGAGCAACTGCTGATGGTTCGCAGCCGCAAGGGAAAACGCTTTGCGGCCAACTGGCAAACCCAGGCTTCCTGTGGCGCCGCTGGGGAGTACGACGACGAGTTGGTCGTCATGTCGCCGATCTGCGATGGCGAGGTCAAGGTCGTCTATCGGCCCGACGGCGGCAAATTCGTCGGCGACGTGGACCTCTACTTCGACGCCGATCGGGTGCTGTTCACGTCGCACCGCGACCTGAGCGAATTGAGCGAGGCTCCGGGCAAGGGCTTGGGCTATGCCGTCTTCGAACTGAAGATCGATCCCCGCACCGGCGACGCCCGAGGCGAGCCACGCGTGGTCTCGCCCGACATGGGCCGGGACGTCGACTGCTACGACGCCTGCTATCTGCCCGACGAGCGGATCATTTTTGCCTCGACGGCCAGCTATGAAGGCGTTCCCTGCGTGGGCGGCAAATCCTACGTCGCCAACCTCTACAGAATGAACCCCGACGGAACGGGCGTACGACGGATCACTTTCGACCAGGACGCCGGTTGGTACCCGAGCATGATGGAGAACGGGCGCGTCATGTACACCCGCTGGGAGTACACTGACTCGGCCCACTACTTCAGCCGCGTGCTGATGACCATGAACCCGGACGGCACGGACCAGAAGCCCTTCTACGGCAGCAATTCCTACTGGCCCAACAGCATGTTCTTCGCCCGGCAGATCCCGGACCATCCGACCATGTTCATCTCGACCATCACCGGCCACCACAGCAACCCCAAGGGCGGCGCGCTGTGCCTGTTCGACGTTTCCAAGGGCCGCAACGAGGCCGACGGGGCGCTGCAACTGCTCACCGGCCGCGGCAAGCCGGTCGAGCCCCTGGTGATCGACAATCTGGCTCGCGTCTGCAGCCCGATGTTCTATCAGCCCTATCCGCTGAGCGACAAGTACTTCCTGGCCATGACCGGCAATTCGATCTAGCTGCTCGACGTGTTCGACAACATGCTGTGCCTGAAGAAGTCCGACGGCCAGGGCGGTTACTTCGAGCCCATGCCGCTGATCAAGACGAAGCGGCCGCCGCAGATGCCCGATCGGATCAACCTCGCCAGCAAGGAAGCCACGGTGCTGATCAACGACATCTACGGGGGCCCCGGACTGGCCGGCGTGCCCCGCGGCACGGACAAGAGCCTTCGCGTCTACCGGTACGAGTACGGCCCGCGGCACAAAGGCGGCCACTACTCGATGGGCATGGAGGCCGGCTGGGACGCCAAGCAGATCCTCGGGACCGTCCCGGTGGAGCAGGACGGTTCGGCCAGCTTCAAGGTGCCGGCCAACACGCCCTTCGCCGTGCAGCCATTGGACCAGGAGGGCAAGGCCCTGCAACTGATGCGGAGTTGGACCGTCGCCATGCCGGGGGAACACCTTTCTTGCGTTGGTTGCCACGAGAGCCAGAACATGCCTCCCTTGGCCCGGCCCGCCATCGCCACGGTTCGGGAGCCGAGCGAAATCCAACCGTTCTACGGGCCGGAGCGAGGATTCGGCTTCGCACGCGATGTCCAGCCGGTCTTGGACAAGTACTGTGTGGCTTGCCACGACGGCAAGAACGACCTGACGCCCGACGGACGCGACAAAGCAGGCCGCTACCAGGTGGCCGACCGGATCATCGGCACCGGCCTGAACACGGGCAAGAAGTTCGCCGAGTGCGGCATTCCCGATTTTTCCGACCCACGATCGGCCCACCAGCTGTTGCACCCCTACGTCCGCCGCAACGGGCCCGAAGGCGATTACCACCTGCTCACCCCGCTCGAGTTCCACATCAAGGGGGGCTTGGTCGTTCACCTGGGCTGCGGCGACGGCAGGGACACGGCAACCTTCGCAAAGGATGGCTACCTTGTCCAAGGCCTGGAAACCGACGAAACAAAAGTCAGTGCGGCCCGGCGGACCTTTGCCGCGCTGGGGGGCGAGGGGAAGGTGACGGCCACGTGGTTCGACGGCCAACACCTCCCGTATCTTGACAACTACGTGAACCTGCTGGTGGGCCAAGCACCTGCGTCGCTTTCTCGGGAAGAGATTCTCCGGGTTCTGGTGCCCGGCGGCGTGGCCTATCTCCGGCATGACTCCCGTTGGGAGCAGATGATCAAACCGCCGCGTCAAGCCACCGACGAGTGGACCCACTACCTGCACGATGCGTCGGGCAACGCGGTGGCTCACGATGCCGTCGTGAGTCCGCCGAAACATCTGCAATGGGTCGCCGGCCCCGAGTGGAGCCGCACCCATTCCCACATGGGCAGCATGATGGGCCTGGTGTCGGCCCAGGGCCGTGTGTTTGCGATCGCTGACGAGGGTTCCGTGGCGGAGCCCAATAGCCCGGCCCATTGGTCGCTCTCTGCGCGGGATGCCTACAACGGGGTATTGCTGTGGCGGATACCTATTCAACGCTACCAGGATCACATGTGGCGACTCAAGAACGGCCCTGCGCAATTGCCGCGACGATTGGTGGCCGAGGGAAATCGGGTCTACGTGACGCTCGACATCAATGGACCGGTCAGCGCCATCGACGCGAGCAGCGGCAAGATCGAGTATTTCTGCGAGGCGAGCACGGGAACGGAGGAAATCATCCTCAGCGATGGCGTGCTCTTCCTGCTGGTCAATCCCAAACGGCTGCAAGGCGACCCGCCCGAGCCGGTGGTCTCCAACATTGCGGCGTCCAGTAGCACCTATGGTGAATATCCCAAGATGATCATGGCCGTCGAGGCGGCTTCCGGCAGAGTCCTCTGGCAATATGCGACGCCCGTACTGCCCACGACCCTGGCAGCCGACGGCCACCGCGTCTATTTCCATGACGGCGAGAAGATCTGCAGTTTGGACCGGGAAGCCGGACTGCCGTTGTGGACCACTCCTCCGGTCTCTCGCGTTCGACCCATCCTGGCCAACTTTTCGCCGACGCTGATTGCCTACCGGGACGTGGTCGTTTTCACCGGAGGTCGCGGAGCCGGCACGAAATCAGTGGGCGCGACATCGGCCTTTGATGCCAACACCGGAAGGCAGCTTTGGACCGTTCCGGACGCGGGAACTTCGTCCTCGTCCCCTTCCAGCTTGTTCGGCATCGGCGGGCTGGTCTGGTACGGCGACGTGGGTGGCGGGGGCCGTTCGATGCAGATTACCGGCTTGGATCTGTTCAGCGGCGAGACGAGAAAGACGATTCTGTCGGATACGAACAACCTGAACTACCACGCACGTTGTTATCGCAACAAGGCCACGGAGAAGTACTTTCTGTCGAACATCCGGGGCGTCGAGTTCGTGGATCTGGCACAAGCGAGTTGGGATGTCAATCTCACCATGCGGGGCGGCTGTTCCTTCGGCGTCATGCCGGCCAACGGCATGACCTACATGACGCCCCATCCCTGTACCTGCTACATCGAGGCCAAGCTGAACGGCTTTTACGCCGCTCATGGCGACACGGAATCGTCAGGGGAAGAACCGCCGGAACCGATGAACCGGCTCGTCAAAGGTCCTGCCTTCAGCGATTCGCCTGCGGCCCTCGGCGTCCAGCCTCCAGCTTCCAGTCCTTCCGACGACTGGCCCGTCTTCCGCCACGACAACGGTCGGAGCGGCGCCACAAACCACCCAATCCCGGCGGAACTGAAAATTGCCTGGCAATCCAGCCTGGGAGGGGATCTCAGCACGTTGACCGTTGCCGGCGGAAAGGTCTTCGTGGCATCGATCGATGCCCATGTGCTTTACGCCTTGGACAGCGCCTCCGGCAAGACAGCCTGGTCGTTCCTGACGGGCGCAAGGATCGACTCGCCGCCCACGGTCTATCAAGACCGCGTCTATTTCGGCTGTGGCGACGGCTGTGTTTATTGCCTCCGCGCTGCCGACGGAACGCTGGCCTGGAAGTTTCTAGCTGCGGCGAACGATCGCCAACTGCTTTCCTATGGCCAGTTCGAATCGGTGCATCCCGTGCACGGGAGCGTGCTCATCGAAAATGGCACCCTCTACTGCATGGCCGGCCGGTCGATGTTCCTGGACGGCGGCATTCGCTTCTATCGCCTGAATCCGCTCACCGGCACGGAGATCTCGCTGTCCGTGCTCAACGAGATCGATCCCGCCACGGGAACGAACCTCCAGGACAAGGTGACCGAGCAGACTCTCCCGCCCGCCCTGCCGGATATCCTGTCCAGCGACGGCAAGTTCATCTATCTGCGCAGCCAGCGATTTGACGTGGACGGACGCCGCCCGGAAATCGAAACGCACTCCAAGCGTTCGGAGGACCTCTTCGCGATTCAGAAAGGCCCGACAGCACACCTCTTTGCCCGCGGAGGATTCCTGGAAGCTTCGGGGTTTCATCGACTGTTTTGGACCTACGGCAACGTGGATTTTGGCGGACACCAGGGCGATCCCTACGTGCCCCCCTACACGCCCACCGGCGACATTCTGGCTTTCAACGACACGGACGTCTTCGGCTACGCGAGCGACTACAAAGGAGGCCGTCTCAAGAACATCCTCTTTTCCATCCCGAAGGACTCCGAGACCGTGGATGATCGCCGCGGCCCGCGCACGAACAAGAAGCCGAAGAAACGCGACCGGAAGACAGGAAACGTGGACGATGCCGAGCAGCAGCAGCCACCTTCCGCTCAACTGAAATACAACTGGATTGAGAAATGCTCGACGGAAATTGCCGCAGTGGCCGTTGCCGGAAAGTTCCTGTTGGGGGCAGGTGCAACGGAGGGCAGCGATCCGAAACTGCTGGTCTATGCGATCGAGGACGGCGGGTTCCTGTCCGAGGCGCCGCTGCCCGCCCCGCCCGCCTTCGACGGCATGGCCGTTGCCCAATCGCGACTTTACTTGACTCTTACCGACGGTTCGGTCCTGTGTCTCGAACCGGCAAGCCGCCGGCATGGAGATTCCGACTCTCCATCGAAAACACTGCCGCCATGAACCGCCCGCCGAGCGTGCTCGTTGTCCGATGAATGCGGTGTTCCTGGGAGGTCGAGTCACTGTCCCAGTCGCGGTCCGGGTCGTGGACGCGGAGGTTCCCGGCCGGCGGTGTCGGAGACGCGGACGGTCGCCACAGCCCGCCGTGCCGCAGAATCTTCCGATGGCGTTGGCGATGTCGTCCATGTCGCATGGCTTCCCAAGAGCAGGTTCTGGCTGAAGCAGACGGCTTCGCTGCACAGCCGATCGTTGTCGGGCATTCAATCTGGGCGCGGCAGTGGTCCAGTTGCTCGGACCTCGGCGTCCGGCGGCGGATGCTCAGCACTGCCACGTCGGCTTCGTCCAGCACCTCCAACCCTGGGCTGTCGTTCCGGTCCGTGTCGCTGCCGAGCACGTAACTGACGCGGAAGTCCCGGCCCAGGTGCGTCAGAGGGAATTGCGGCTCAGGGGCTCGCGCCCCTGCCTGTAACCTGCCGTCCCTCCGGGACTAACTTCGCGCCGCTACGGTACTTCTGCGCAAGAAGTCACGGCTCGATGGGCGTCGGCTTCGCTTGTTGCCTCCCTGTCGCGAGTACCTCGCGCAGGCGTCCGCCCGGTTCTTCATGCGAGTGGGCCTGCCGGTGGACAAGAGCTTGCCGTTTGCCGGGATGGCCCGCTGTGTAACAACCATCATCGGCGAACCGCGTGAACCCACGGACTCCTCACGCGGGTGACTTTGGCCGGATCTCGAATTCGAGCTTTGAGCGGTAGAAGCAGGCGTCGAACTCCATGAAGAAGTTCGTCTGTCCCAGAATCAACGGCAAGTCGCTTTGCCTGATCCACGCGAAGGCCAGTCTGGCAGCCGGAAGACCCTCGATCTCACCCCGGGCGAAGATCGGCATCGCCGATTGACTGCCCAGGCTTCCGGAGACGCGCAGAATCGCCTTGCGCTCATCCCATACCGCCCCGAGTTCCACGCCCAACTCGAATGGCAGCACGTTGACCGTGGCGCCGCTGTCCACTAACGCGGCCGCCTTGACCTCGCGTGTGCCGACGCGAAGAACGAGGGGCAACCACGGCAGACTATCCGATTCATGCCGAGCGGGGGAGATCGTGGAGTACCTGAATCGCATCGGCGTCACCCGGGCTCTTCGTCGGTCGTGCGCAGGGCCTGCAAGAGGGTCTCGGCCGCACCCAGCGTGCCGTAAGGCGTCGGCAGCTCGTAGACCTTGTTGGGCACCAGCGGTGCGATGTCCTCGCCCTCATCCAGCTTTTCTGCCAAGATGCGAATCAGCTTGATCTTGTCTGCGGCAGGCAACTGCTGGACCGCAGGCAGCAACTCAGCCAGTGTCATACTCTGCCCCTCGGACAGGAGGTGTTCCGCCCAGAATAACCGACGCATATTGTAGACCTTGTGCCTCTGTTGTGTCCAGCGTGTAGCCGATGACAGTGTAACCGATGACAGTGTAACCGATGACCCGGGCAAAGACCTGTTCATCGAGGTCGTCCGGCTGCAGGACGCCGACGGCGCGAACCCGCCGTTGGAGTCCACGCTTTGGCGTGCAGGCGGGCGAAGCCCTCCCAAGACAACACGCTCGAGTGTGAACTCCCGCGAGGCCAGCACCTGGACACGGTCGAAGAAAATGTCCTGCACCGGAGGGCCGGACGTCGGAAGCAACGCGGCAGCAAGCAGGGCGGCGAAGTTCATGGGGGGGGCTATTGGGCAGGCATCACCTTCAAGTACACGGCAAACCGTTGATGGTGAACGGTGTAGAGCGGGGAGAGCGTCACCGTCGTTGGTTCGCCGGCCACACTTCCCGGAGCCTGGAACTGGCTGGGCTGATCGGGCACGGCTTGCGAACAAGACGCCGGATTCTCGGGATGATCGGCCAGCAACACGGGAACGCGATCGCAGGCTGCCGTGGGTTCCCCTTCCGCCCGGTATAAGTCCTGACGGTCCTTGAACGGGCTGGCCTCGATCAGACGGACACATTCAGGTCCAAACCCAGTCACCTGTCGCGGTCCGGTGGGCGTGCCTTCCTTCCGCATTGCCGGGGCTGGCAGCTGTTCACCCCGCGTGGCGC
>Ga0172371_10004096_pt1 | contig 22258 bp, 12 predicted proteins | sample Lak12m_FD_114543 | JGI IMG/M metagenome (GOLD analysis project Ga0172371, IMG submission 114543) | Freshwater microbial communities from Kabuno Bay, South-Kivu, Congo - kab_022012_12m | ecosystem: Environmental > Aquatic > Freshwater > Lake | place: Democratic Republic of the Congo: South-Kivu...
ATCGAAGATCAATGTTTCGAATCTGCAGTCAGGCGTATACTTTGTGAAGGTAACCACCCAGCAGGGCGTACGTGCGGTGAAGATCACCGTTACACGGTAATCCTGTAAAGACGACGCACCCGTAGGGGCGAGGCACCTGTGGGGGCGAGGCACCCGTAGGGGCGAGGCATGCCTCGCCCCTACGGGTGCCCTTTTTTTTGTGCGCCCGGCATCCCCTCATCCCGGTCGTAGCATGCCCCGACACTACAATTCACTATCTTTGCCCCATGATTTCTGTTCAGAACCTGTCGGTACAATTTAGCGGAGAACCCTTGTTTGATCATATCTCCTTTATCATCAATGAGAAAGACAGGATCGGACTGGTAGGAAGGAACGGTGCAGGAAAATCTACCTTGCTGAAGATCATTGACAACAGGCAACAACCCGATGAAGGAGTGGTCGTGATCCCGGAAAGATGCACGATCGGGTACCTGGAACAGGAGATGGAACTGCGAAGCAATAGAACGGTTTTTGATGAGGCCAGAGGTGCTTTCAGGGAACTGGAAAGCCTATCCCTGAAAATCGAAAAGTTGGAAAAGGAACTTCGGGAGCGTAATGATTTCTCTTCGAAAGAGTATCAGAAGCTGATGAAGCAGCATCATGATGCCTACGAGCGGTTTCAACTGATAGGCGGTCACTCGGTGGAAGCAGATATAGAAAAAACACTGCTGGGACTTGGCTTTCGCACATCGGATTTTGAAAGGCCTTTATCCCGGTTCAGCAGCGGGTGGCAGATGAGGGTCGAAATAGCCAAGATCCTCCTTCAGAAACCTTCCCTCATCATGCTCGATGAGCCCACAAATCACCTGGATATTGAATCCATCCAATGGCTGGAGGAGTACCTGATCAATTACAATGGAGCAGTGGTCATCGTTTCCCACGACAGAGCGTTCCTGGATAACGTGACAAAAAGGACCATCGAGATCAGTTTCGGACGGATCTATGATTACAGGACCAACTATTCAGAATATACACAGCTGAGGGAAGAACGAATGGAAGGCCAGCTCGCGGCATTCAACAACCAGCAGCGGCAGGTTCGCCAGATAGAGCGGTTTATTGAACGGTTCAGATACAAGAATACCAAATCCAGGCAGGTCCAGTCCCGGGTTAAAATGCTGGAGAAACTGGATGAGGTTGAGATCGATCTGATTGATGACACCTCCATTCATTTTACATTTCCTTTGGCACCACATTCCGGAAAGATCATTGCCGAAGCAGCCGGACTGGGAAAGAGTTACCCCGTGCTGGAGGTGTTCAGTGGATTGGAATTTCAGGTGATCAAAGGCGACCGGATTGCCTTTGTCGGCCGGAATGGTGAAGGGAAAACCACTCTCTCAAAAATTCTTGCCGGTACTACCGATTATTCCGGTACGCTGAAGTTTGGTCAGAATGTCATCATAGGATACTATGCCCAGGACCAGGCTGACTCCCTCGATCCGGACAAAACGGTATTCAGGACCATTGACGATATTGCCGTCGGGGAGATCCGGCCCAGGATCAGAACTATCCTGGGAAGTTTTCTGTTCTCGGGCGACGATATTGAAAAAAAGGTGAAGGTGCTTTCGGGAGGCGAGAAGTCCCGCCTTTCGATAGCCAAGCTGCTGTTGACACCTTCGAACCTGTTGATCCTGGATGAGCCGACCAACCACCTGGATATGCGGTCAAAAGATATCCTGAAAAATGCCTTGCTGCAATTCACAGGTACATTGATCATTGTCTCCCATGACCGGGATTTTTTACAGGGATTGACCAACAGGGTGTTTGAATTCAGGGATAAAGGCATCAGGGAATACATTGGTGACATCTATGATTTTCTTGAACAGAGAAAGTTGAGGGACCTGCAACAGCTTGAACGAAAAGAGAAAAGTGCCATTCAGGAGAAGTTGAATGAACCTGCCTCAGGAAACAAGCAGGACTGGGAAAGGAGGAAACTGCAGGAAAAGGAAGAAAGAAAGCTAAAGACACAGATTACCCGCTGTGAAATCGAAATTGAATCGCTGGAAGAAACGATCCGTAAGAAGGAGGAGATCCTGGGGAGCCCGGATAAATTTCCGGAACAGGTAGGAGATGAGAGTTTATACACGGAGTACGAGGCGCTGAAAATAAGGCTGTCAAAGGAGATGGATCGATGGACTTCGCTTCACGATGAGCTTGAGGCTATACCTCGCGATGGATCATTTCGTTAGCCAGTTGCCGCAACCCGGCCTTGCTGTTTTCATCCACGGATAATTTTTCAAGGTAATAGATCGCCTTTTTCAGGTAATCGCCTATGATATTCCGGGTGATGGCATCAATATCCAGGGACTGGTAGATCTTCTGGATCCGTACAACTTTATCCCTCGGATCAATACTTTCATCCTGAAATAATCGAGTTAATTCAGCTTTTGTAGTGCCTCCGGCCAGTTCGAAGGCTTTCAGGTACAGGAATGTCTTTTTATTGGTAACGATATCTCCGCCAATCTCTTTCCCGAATTTTGACGTGTCCCCGAAAGCATCCAGCAAGTCATCCTGAAGCTGGAACGCCATCCCAAGATTTTCCCCGAACCGATAGATATTTTCAGCATCCCTGGTATCAGCCCCTGCCATAATGGCTCCCACTTTCACACAACAGGCTATCAGTACCGCTGTCTTGAGCCTGATCATAATGAAGTAATCCTCCAGGCTTACATTCTCCTGGGTTTCGAAATTCATGTCGTACTGTTGTCCTTCACACACCTTCCGTGCGGTATCGTTGAAGGTGGCGAGCACATCCGGCAACTTGGGAGGTCTTATCCGGCAAACGTATTCATAAGCCATGACAAACATGGTATCCCCGGAAAGGATAGCCACATTGGAATTCCACTTTTTATAAACCGTTTTGGCTCCCCGTCGCAGCGGGGCCTGATCCATGATATCATCGTGAAGAAGTGTGAAATTGTGAAAGATCTCAACACCGATAGCCGGATTCATCGCCTCATCGGGATTGCCACCGAACATCTCACAGGAGAGCAGCACCAGCAGCGGACGCAGTCGCTTCCCTCCCTGGGAAAGTGCATATTCAATGGGATCGTACAACTCAGCTGGAACATCCAGGAAATTCCCTTCCTGAAAGGCGGTCTGAATTTTATTCATCAGGGGATCAAACGAGTACATAGGTCAACGTTACAAAAATGAACCGTTTAGTTTCATCAGGTATTCTCCATACCCGCTTTTAAGCAGGGGTATCGCAATAGCCCGGAGTTCTTCCAGCGTGATAAATTTCATCCGGTAGGCGATCTCTTCTATGCAGCCGATCTTCAATCCCTGCCTGTTTTGCACCACCTCTACAAACTGGGCTGCCTGCAGAAGTGATTCAAATGTGCCGGTGTCAAGCCACGCGATCCCCCGTCCCAGTACGCCCACTTTGAGCTTCTTCTGCTCCAGGTAGACACGGTTTACATCTGTGATCTCATATTCTCCCCTTGCGCTGGGCCTGATATTCTTTGCTACCTGTACCACGGAGTTATCATACAGGTAAAGCCCAGGAACTGCATAATTGGATTTTGGTTCTTTCGGCTTCTCTTCAATGGAGATTGCATGGAAATGCTCATCGAACTCCACCACGCCATAACGTTCTGGATCATGGACATGATAGGCAAAAACCACTCCGCCGTCAGGATCGTTGTTGGCCTGCATGAGGGAATACAATCCATTTCCGAAAAAGATATTGTCACCCAGAATAAGGGCTACTTTATCGTTGCCGATGAACTTTTCGCCAATCACAAAGGCCTGAGCGAGGCCATTGGGGATCGCCTGCTCGGCATAAGAAAATTCACAACCCAGCTGGCTGCCGTCACCGAGAAGTTTTTGAAAATGGGGAAGATCGTGCGGAGTGGAAATGATGAGAACCTCCCTGATCCCTGCCATCATCAGAACGGATAAGGGGTAATATACCATTGGCTTGTCATAGATCGGCATCAGTTGTTTGCTGACAGCCAGCGTCAGGGGATGCAATCGGGTTCCGGCTCCCCCGGCCAGGATAATACCTTTCATAAAGGATCTATTTTGGGGTAAAGATACTGATTTTTTAATTCGCCCCGGGCTCCGGTTGCCCCTAAATCCCCTGAAGGGGACTTCTATCGCTACGCGAGTATTTTCTCAACTTCAAGATGAGCCTGTCCTGAGAACTCGGGGGTTAGGAGGGGTTATCCCGCGATAGTAGGAGTAAGCCCCCTTTAGGGGGTTTGGGGGTGAGGCGGCTCTCCTTCTTCCGCCGGCAACTCTATATCCACGATTTGTTCCTCTTCAGGCTCCTCAAAGATCTCTACCAGAGGTTTTTCAAACGCTTTCGTTGTGCTCCATTTGTCCAGGGTGAGTATCAGGGAAGGAAGAATGAAAAGGTTAAGCAGACCAGCAACAAGCAATGTGAACGAGATCAGGAATCCCATTGCCTGGGTGCCTCCGAATTTGGAGAGTGTGAATATGCCAAATCCGAAAAAGAGAACGATGGAGGAATAGATCATACTGTAGCCCGTCTCCTGTAGTGCAGAGATAACAGAATACGGGATATTCCGGTTCGAGTGCTTCAGCTGAAGCCGGTACCGTGATAAAAACTGGATGGAGTTATCTACCGAAATGCCAAGAGCTATGCTGAAAATCAGGATGGTGGATGGTTTGATCGGTATCCCCATAAAACCCATCAGGGCGCCGGTCATCAGCTGGGGGATGAGGTTTGGTATCAGTGAAATGATGATCATCCTCCACGAGGAGAAAAGGGAAGCCAGCAGGATGGCGATCCCGATCACAGCCAGAATGATGCTCTCGAAAAGATTCCTGATCAGGAAGTTGGTTCCCTTCATGAACACGATACTGGTTCCTGTGATGGTGACATCGTACTTTTCCGGATTAAATACGGTGTCGGCGGTGGAGCGCACACTCTTACGGATACGCTCGATATCCTTTGTCCCTACGTTGGCCATCTGCACGCTGATCCGTGTCATCTGGAAGTTCGTGTCAATAAAATTTTTGAGGATGGTCTGTTTTTTTGACTTCAGCTCCGGGATGTAGCTTCCTATAAAGGTAAGTTCGTTGGAGTTAGGGATCTTGTAGAACCTGGGATCTCCACCATAAAAGGTTTGTTTGGCCGATTTGATCACCTCAACAATTGAAAGAGGCCTTGCCAGTTCGGGGAAAGTGGAAAGCGAATCCTGCAGGCGGTCGATCTTGTTAAGGGTAGAAAGGGTGAATACCCCTTTTTTCTTTTTGGTGTCTATGGTGATCTCCAGGGGCATGATACCATTGAAGTTATCCTCGAAAAACATCAGGTCCTGGTATAGCTGGTTTTTCTGGGGTATATCGTCAACAATCCGCCCGCTGGTGGTTAGCCGGATCACGCCAGCGACGCCCACCAATATCATCACCCCGGTTATGATGTAGATGGTATTCCTGTATTCGGTAACCCAGATGACAGCCTTGTCAATGATAGCCCTTGCGATACTTGCCTCCTGGTGCTTGACATCCTTCATCCGCGGGGGTGGAAGGTAACTGTAGAAGATCGGGACCAGGGTCAGGGAGAGGGAATAAACCACCATGATGTTTACTGCGGCGATCACCCCGAATTCTACCAGGAGTGTATTGTTTGTAATGGTGAAAGCCGCGAAACCGATGGCCGTGGATACGTTGGTCAGGAAATTGGCGCTGCCAACACGCTGGATGACACGCGAAAGGGCTTTGACCTTGTTCTGATGTAGGCGGTATTCGAAGTGGTATTTATTCAGCAGGAAGATGCAGTTCTCCACACCTATCACAATGAGGAGAGGCGGGATGATGGCAGTAAGCATGGTGATCTTGTAGCCGAAGATGCTCATCAGGCCAAGTGCCCACACAACGCTGATTACCACAATGATAATGGGATATAAGACGGCCTTGAAAGAACGGAAGAAGATATACAGGAAGATAGCTGAAATAAGCAATGACAGAAAGACAAAAAGTTTCATCTCATCCTCCAGCATTTTGGAGGTGACCGTTCGGATATAAGGCAGTCCCGAATAGTGGATCCCGGTGTTGTACCGCGTTCCGAACTGGTTGGTTATGTCCCTGATCTGGTTGATCAGGTTGATCCGCTGCTTGGTGTTCAGCAGCCTGTTGTCGAGGGTGACGGCGATCAGTGTAACCCCGGTCTCTTTGTTGATAATGAGCTTTTCGTAGAAAGGAAGCGAATAGATGATCTTTTTCAGGGAATCGACCTGATGCTGGGTTTCTGGTTTGTTCCGGATCAATGGGACAAACTCGAATTTCTTCAGGGAATCGTTTTTCTGCAGGTTGTACAAGCGTGTGATGGAGACTACCTCTTCCACTCCCGGGATGCGCCGGATCTTTTCCGATAGGTCGAACCAGTCGTTGAACTCATTGAGCTGAAAGAGGTTGGTGTCCTGGATACCGATGAAAAGCACACTCCCGTCCTCTCCGAACTGTTTCTTGAACTGCTGGTAAGCGATGTACGTGGAGTCGCTGGCTGGCAGGATACGCGTCATTTCATAGGATAACTTCACGTCCCTGGCCATGAATGACATAATTGCCGTGATGGCGAAAATTGCAATCAGAAGCTGCAGTCGGTTACGAAGGATTCTCCGGATAAGAAATTGCCACACGGATGAAATGGTTTGAGCCCGCGAAGTTACGGTTATTCGTCAGGAATCCCTCAAGAAAATCCGGGGAATTCGCCCCGAAATCGTAATTTTGTTCTGAAATCCTAAGTGCCCCTTCGTGGTCATTTTTTACCACGAAGGCGACGAAGGATACACGAAGGAGAAAAAGGAAATAATAACTTTCCGGAATGTCGCCGCCCGAAAAGAAGGTTTTACTGCTTGAGAAGGTTCATCCCCTGATCACGGAGGAATTAACAGCACATGGCTTCGCGTGCGAGTTTTTCCCGGATTACGGGCGTGAAGACTTTCTCAGGGTCATCGGGGAGTATACAGGCGTTATCGTAAGGAGCAGGATCAGGCTCGACAGGGAATTTCTTTCCGGGGCATCCAGGCTTAAGTTTATCGGCAGGGCAGGATCGGGACTGGAAAATATAGATGTCAGCTATGCCCGCGAAAAAGGTATCGTTTGCCTGAATTCCCCGGAAGGGAACAGGGATGCAGTTGCAGAGCATGCCATGGGGATGCTCATCTCGTTACTGAATCATATCAACCGGGCCGACCGGGAGGTCAGAGGCGGACAGTGGATCCGTGAAAGGAACAGGGGCAACGAGATCAAGGGGAAAACGGTTGGAATTATCGGGTACGGAAATACCGGAAGTGCTTTTGCACAGCGGTTGAAAGGATTCGATGCCACTGTGATCTCTTATGATAAATATAAGACCGGGTACTCCGATGGAAATACACGTGAAGCAACGCTGGATGAGATTTTCTCTCTGGCTTGTATTCTCAGTTTGCATGTACCGCTGACCGATGAGACTGCTTTCATGGTTAACAATGCCTTTCTAGAGAAGTTTCAGAATCCGGTCTGGGTGATCAATACCTCGAGAGGAGGGGTGATCAGGACAAAGGACTTGGTAAAGGCATTGAAATCGGGCAAGGTAATGGGTGCGGCGCTGGATGTTCTGGAGTATGAAGATAGCTCATTCGAGGCACTTTCCCTGGATCTTCCGGAGGATTTCCGCTACCTGATGGAATCTGACAATGTGATCCTGACTCCGCATATTGCCGGATGGACACATGAATCTGACATCAGGCTTGCAAAAGTTCTCGTTGAGAAGATTCTCACACACCTTGAAGAATTGAACCCTGATGAGACTGATTGATACAGATGATTACTGATTTTATCCGTGTTTTCAGTGTAATCCGTGTTCTGATTTTTTCTTTGACATGAAAATAAAAAAGCAATAAGTTTGTCGCAAATTTGAATTTCATGAAGCACGAGAAGAAACTATTTGATGGGAAAACCCTGGCTATTTTATCCGGTGGCGGGGACACTCCTGCCATCAATTCCAGTATTGAAGCAGTGAGAAACCGTGCATCCCTGTTGGGATTCAAGGTATATGGAGTCCGCAACGGATGGAAAGGGATGCTGGGAGATGGGGATGTGGTAGATCTTACCAACCAGCCGTACGATGGCTGGTATGGAGGAACGGCTCTTCGCTCCAGCCGCACAAACCCATTCCCGTCAAAGAAGAATCCTGAAAACCGTGTTCCCCAGGTGCTCCGGAACCTTGAACGGTACAAGATCGATGTGCTTGTAACCATTGGAGGGGATGATACCAACGGGGCAGCCAGGCGGCTCTATGAAACGGAGGGAATCCCCGTGATCGGCTTCCCGAAAACCATTGACAACGACCTGCGGACCCGTACCATTCATCATTATAACGGAAAAAACATCGAAGCGGTGATATGCCCCGGCTTCCCGTCAGCCGCAAAGGCTGTGGCAGAGTTTGCAGCCAACATCAAGACAACCGCCGAGTCCCATTCCCGCATCATCGTGTTGGAGGTGATGGGACGCGATGCCGGCTGGCTGACCGGAACGGCTATGTTTGGCGGTGCCGGCCCTCTTGCCCTGATCCCGGAGGTGGAGGTGACAAGGGAGCGGAAAGAATTTTTCTTTGAAACCGTAAAGGAACAGTACATGCGTTCTCCCAAGAAGTGCCTGGTCATACCGGTATCCGAAGGGGTTCGCTGGTACGATGAAAAATCGGGGAAGGTGGATGTCGTCTATGCCAGCTCCGAAGTGGACGAATACGGCCATCCGCGTTTTGGCGGCATCAGCGGGGTGATCGCTTCTGAGATATCCGCCAGGCTGGGGATCGAAGCACGAGCGCAAATCACAGGGTATTACGCCAGGGCAGGTAACTGCAGGTTGTACGATCGCAGGTTAACGCAAACGCTGGCCGATAAGGTAGCCGATCTTTTGATCAGGGAGGAGTTTGGAATGATGCCGGTCATGAAAAACCTGGTACATTATGTCGAACTGGAAGAGTTCAATACCTCTGCCATCGATATGGGAAAGGTTGGCAACAAGCCTCTTTCCGACGACTATTTTGACGCCAACACGTTCTCATTTACGGATGCCTACAAAAACTTCCTCGGGATCGTGATGGAAAAACCCGAGTTTGACGACTTTCTGTACGACTTCCCGGTTGTCATACCCGATTGAAATTCTGCTTCTTCATTTTTTTTCCTCTGTTCTGAAAAAAATTTACCACGGAGATCACGGAGAAAACACAGCTTTCGTAGAGCAGTCAAACGGTTCGAAGATCGATTCATTTGTAGTTCAGAGGACTACCAGATGTATGGTGTTCCTGGATTTTTGTTCCAGGATGATGTTCCGGCCCGAAGTGATGCGTTGGATGGCTTTGTTGCTGTAGTGCCTTATCGTGTAAAGCTCCAGCCCTTCGTTGTACCTGATCTCAAACGATTTCTGCAACTCCCTGATCAGGGGCCTGATCTTTACCGGGTCGTTATCGGTGCATATGGAGAAACTGATGGCAGAGTTCTGCATCACGTTTGCTTTCACGTGAAGGTGGGCCAGGGCAGTAAAGATCTGGCTCAGGTTCTCCTCAACAATAAATGAGAAATCCCTGGGCATGATAGAGACCAGTACCTGGTTTTGTTTACGGATGAAAATGGGGATGTCAATTTTCCATTCCTGCATACTCTTTACCCGGGTACCCTCTTCTTCAGGATGCAGGAAACTTTTTACCAGGAGCGTGATGTTTGCATTCTCCAGGGGTTTGATGGTCTTGGGATGGACCACCGTGGCTCCGAAGTAGGCCAGTTCCACCGCTTCGTGGTAGGAGAGAATATCCAGTTTCTGAGGGTTATCAAACCATTTCGGATCGGCGTTCAGGATCCCTGGAACATCTTTCCATATGGTCACCTCTTTCACCCGCATGCAATATCCGAGTATGGCTGCTGTGAAGTCAGATCCCTCGCGCCCCAGGGTGGTGGGTCTTCCATCCGGGCCGGCGCCGATAAATCCCTGCGTGAGCCCGACTGCCCCTTTATGGTCCTGGAAGAGCGTGAAGAGTTGTTTCTGCACGGCATGCTGTGTCTTTCTCCAGTCAACCCCGGCATCCCTGAAGGAATTGTCGGTATGGATCAGTTTGCGTGCATCAAACAGTGTTACAGGAAATTTTGTTTCAATAAGATAATGGTATAGGATGGTAGTTGAAAAGATCTCGCCAAAACTGACGATCCGGTCATAACATTCGTCATAACCGGTTACCGGCTCCTGCTTCAGAAGGGTCCGAAATTCTTCGAATTTTCCTTCCAGTTCCGCCAGAAGAGCCTTCCCGGTCTCTTCCTCTGGAAACAGGTCTCTTGCCACATCCAGATGAAAATCCCTTAGTTTGTAAAAGCCCTCCACCATGGAAACAGAGTCCTTCTCCATGAAGGAATGAAGGATAAGTTCAAGAGCATTCGTGGTTTTCCCCATAGCCGAGATGACCAGCATCATTGACCTGCCTTTGTACAACTCAAGGATACGGGCAACATTGCGCACCCCACCAGCAGAATTAACTGATGCTCCCCCGAATTTTAAAACCTCGACGTTCATTTCTCGTTTATAAATCTCAAGTCCCAAGTCCCAAAATCCAAGATCCAAGTCCACAGTCATCAGTCTTCAGTCCGCAGTCTTCAGTCTTCAGTCTTCAGTCCGCAGCCTACTGCCAACTGCCTACAACCTACAACCTACAACCTACAACCTACAGCCTACAACCTACAGCCTATAGCCTACAACCTACAGCCCAGGCAGTCCACAAATGTAAGGAATTGTTGTAACTTTGCACCCCTTCCGTGATACACTTGTGAAAACCAGCGAAATAGCTTCTCTCTTCCTGCAGGACCCCCGGAATCAGTCACTTGCGGGAAGCCTGGGAAAAGGCAGCGCCAGACGGATCCACCTGGAGGGACTCCTGGGGTCCTCCAAAGCATTTACCGTTGCAGTGCAGTTCCGGCTGACGCCCGCTATCCATTGTATCCTTTTGCCTGATAAGGAGAGAGCCGCGTATTTTCTGAATGACCTGGAACAGATCCTGGAAGAGAATGATAAAAAGCCTGACGAGAAACGGGTTTTATTTTTCCCCTCTTCCTACAAACGCGGGTATACAGCCGGAGTAAGGGACAACCAGGGCCTGCTGTTGCGGACGGAAGTGATGAACCGGTTACACCAGGGAGACAAGGAATTTATCCTTGTGAGCTATCCGGAGGCCATTGCCGAAAAAGTGGCTGACAGGAAGTTTTTCGAACAGCACACGTTGAAGCTGAAGCAGGGAGAAGCCGTCACACTGGAGTTCGTCCTTGACCTGCTGATAGAGTATGAATTTGAGCGCACCGATTTCGTACTGGAACCAGGCCAGTTCTCACTTCGCGGCGGGTTGATCGATGTTTACTCTTTCGGGGGAGATCATCCTTACCGGATAGAGTTTACCGGTGACAAAGCGGCTTCGATCCGTTCGTTCGACCCTGCCACTCAGCTCTCTTTAAGCACCCATAAGGAGATAACGATCGTGCCCGACATCCGGATCGATCCGGAGAAGCGGATCGATTATACGTCAATTTTCTCCTTTTTTCCTGCTCAGACGATCCTTTGGGCTGAAGAACTCGAGGTCATTGCGGATGACGTGAACCAAGCGGCAGTGAACGACCTGTTTGTCGGCCGGGAGGCCTTCCTTGAAGAGATACCGATCTTTCCGGTGATTGAATTCGGTCACCGGCCGCACTTTTCACCCGACCTGGATCTTGTCTTCCATACTTCACCTCAACCCTCCTTTAACAAGAATTTTGACCTGCTGATCACCCGGTTGCGAAAGCATTCCGAAGAAGGATACAGAAACATCCTGCTTTCTGACAATGCCAAACAGACCGAGCGGCTGATGTCGATCCTGGAAGACATTCAGGCCAAACAACAGGATCTGGAGCCGATTGAGTTCAGCTCCTTATGTTACTCCATTCATGAAGGATTTATTGACCACGACCTGAAAGCCGCTTTCTTCACCGATCACCAGATCTTCGAACGGCATCACAGGTTCAGGTTGCGCGATGGGTATGCCGGCAAAGAGGTGATGACCCTGAAAGAACTTTACAGCCTGAATCCGGGGGATTACGTAACACATATCGATCATGGGATCGGGGTGTATGACGGACTGGAAAAGATTGTAAACAACGGCAGGGAGCAGGAGGCGATCAGGCTCATCTACAAGAACCAGGACGTCCTCTACGTCAGTATCCACTCCCTTCACAGGATATCGAAATACGCAGGGAAAGAAGGAGCGGTACCGGCTCTGAACCGGCTAGGATCAGATGTATGGAAGAAGCTCAAAACCCGCACCAAACAACGGGTCAAGGATATTGCCAAAGATCTTATCAGGCTCTATGCGAAGCGAAAAGCTGCCCAGGGATTTGCCTGTGTGCCGGACACATACCTTCAGACCGAACTGGAAGCCTCGTTCATCTATGAGGATACACCCGATCAGATCAAAGCTACGCTGGATGTAAAAAAAGACATGGAAGCCTCCTTCCCCATGGATCGCCTGATCTGCGGAGATGTGGGCTTTGGGAAGACCGAGATTGCCATCAGGGCAGCTTTTAAAATGGTTGCCGAGAGCAAACAGGTGGCGGTTCTGGTTCCCACAACGATCCTGGCACTACAGCATTACAAAACCTTCTCCGAAAGGCTTAAGGATTTTCCATGCAACATCACCTACATCAACCGGTTTAAAAGCACCGGCGCACAAAGCAGGATACTCGCCGAGTTGAAAGCGGGGACACTGGATATCGTGATCGGAACGCATCGCTTGCTCAGCAAGGATATCCGATTTAAAGACCTGGGTCTGCTTGTCATTGATGAAGAGCAGAAATTCGGCGTAGCCGCCAAAGAGAGGATCAAGCAGCTGAGGGTTAACGTGGATACGCTTACCCTTACGGCCACACCTATCCCCCGGACGCTACAGTTCTCGCTGATGGGGGCACGTGACCTTTCCATCATCAACACGCCGCCTCCAAACCGTTTCCCGGTTCAGACGGAGATCCACCCGTTTAACGAGGAGGTGATCCGCGACGCCATACAGTATGAGGTCTCACGGGGCGGTCAGGTCTTTTTTGTCAACACCCGAGTACAGAATATTCTGGAAGTTGCTGGCATGATCCAGCGACTGGTTCCTGACATTCATGTTGCCGTGGCCCACGGGCAGATGGAGGGGGCAAAACTGGAACGGGTGATGATCGACTTTATTGAAGGGGATTATGATGTGCTGGTGGCTACCACGATCATCGAATCCGGGCTGGATATTCCTAATGTCAACACGATCATAATCAATGATGCCCATCACTACGGGCTGAGCGACCTTCACCAGCTTCGCGGCAGGGTAGGGCGTTCCAATAAAAAGGCTTTCTGCTACCTGCTGGCGCCGGCGATGTCGACACTCACCGATGAGGCAAGAAAACGTATGCGGGCCATCGAAGAGTTCGCCGACCTTGGCAGCGGATTCAACATCGCCATGAGGGACCTTGACATCCGGGGAGCCGGGAATATCCTGGGTGCCGAGCAAAGCGGCTTCATCTCCGAGGTAGGGTTTGATATGTATCAGAAGATCCTCAATGAGGCGATCCTGGAGTTGAAAGAACAGGAATTCAAAGACCTCTACCAGACTGATCATCCGGGAGAGGTTGTAAAAGAATGTGTCATCGAGACCGACCTGGAGATCCTGATCCCGGATCACTACATCACAAATATTACAGAACGGTTGAGTTTGTACAAAGAGCTTGACTCCATCGAAAAGGAGGAGGAGCTGAAGCAGTTCAGGAACAGGCTGGCAGACAGGTTCGGTCCTTTGCCATCTCAAACCGTGGAGTTGATACAGACCATCAGGCTGAGGTGGCTGGCCAGAAGCCTTGGGTTCGAAAAGCTGGTGCTTCGTAAAAGCAGGCTGGCGGCTTACTTTCCCTCTGATCCTCAATCATCGTTCTATCAGTCGGAACAATTTTCAGATTTCATTGAGTTTATCAAAACCAATCCGGCCTACTGTATCATGAAGCAGGAGCGCGACCGGCTCTCCCTGGTTTTCCGGGAGGTAAACGGGATTGAATCTGCCATTGAAAAACTCTCACCGCTGAAGAATTAACCGCAGAGGAAAACAAGGATGCCATAAAGCCGACTAAGAATGGTAGACCACTCTTTTGATCCCATCTTTTAGATGCCGAACATTAAAGTTGATCAATAAGCCAATAGGAGATCCGGATAATTTCAAATAGGTTAGGATCTGTGCCAGATGAATATCGGCTAACATTTCAACTGCTTTTATTTCAACAATAACGAGTTGTTCGACAAATAAATCGACTCTATACCCAGCATCCAATCGAATCTCCTGATAAACTAATGGCAGAGGTTTCTGTTTTTGCACTTTTAACCCTGTTTTTGAAATTTCATAGTAGAGACATTCTTCATAGGCACTTTCTAACAATCCCGGACCTAGTGAGGAATGAACCTTAAAGCAGCAATCAAGTACATTTTTAAAGATTTCTTCTTTCATGATGATTTACATTTGATATGATCCTTCTTCGCCTTCGTGGTGTCCTTCTTCGACTTCGCGGTAAAATAAATGATTAACCGCCAAGGCGAAGTAGGATACAGCATAGTCGACTAAGTAACAGATTACTATTAATCCGGTTTTATGAGAAAAGGTAAAAGGTTAACCAATTTTTTTTACTTTTGACTGATTGAACTAGTCTTATGGAGTTTTTTGTTCTTGGTGTTTTAATTCTGATCAATGGAATTTTCTCCATGTATGAGATTGCTCTTGTTTCCTGCCGCGAATCCAGGCTTCAGGAGAAAGCGGAAGAGGGAAGCAAGGGGGCGAAAATTGCCCTGGTGCAGTTGACAGAGATTGAAATTTTTATCTCTTCCATTCAGATAGCAATCACGCTGGCTGGCATCCTGTCAGGAGCATATGGCGGTGTGGCCATCACAGCCAAGATCCTGCCTTACCTTCAGGGACTACAAATGGATCCGGACCTTTTGTACCGGATATCGCTGGCTGTGGTTGTTACACTTGTGACCTATTTCACCCTGGTTTTCGGTGAAACAGTCCCCAAATCCATCGCTTTCAAACATCCGGAAGCGATCACAATAGCGCTGGCACCCTTTATGAAAGGGGTAGCCAGTACTCTGCATCCTTTTGTCTGGATCCTGAGTATATCAACAAAAGGGATTATGAAGATCTTCGGTGTGAGGAACGGCACTGAATATCATATTACGGAGGATGAACTGAAACTGATGATCCGGCAGAGTTCAGAACATGGCGTGATAGACAAGCATGAGTCAGAGATCATCAAGGATGTCTTCCGGTTTGGGAACAAGACAGCCTTCTCCATCATGACCCCACGGATCGACATCCGGTGGATCGACCAGTCGATGAACCTGGCAGATATCCTGGGTTTGATCAACGAAGTAGGATACTCGAAATATCCTGTCGGGGCTGGCTCCCTCGATCAGGTAAAGGGGATTCTTGTAGTCAAGGACCTGATCGGGATCCTTCACTCGGGCGACGCGCCGGATCTCTCGTCCATCCTTTCTGAACCGCTGTATGTACCAGAAAACATGCCGGCATCAGACATCCTGGAGAAATTCAGGGAACGGAAGATCCATATCGCCATTGTGGTGGATGAATACGGTACCGTAGAAGGCCTGATCACACTTCATGACCTGGTGGAGCATATCCTGGGTGACCTCCCCGACCTGACCGATAAAGAGCCTCCCGACTATGAAGAAAAACCTGACGGATCGTACATCATCAGCGGAAGCATGAACTTCTGGGAGTTGGCGGATATGCTGGAGATCCCCGACCTGGATGATGAAGAGTTTGAGGAGGAGGCGCGAAACTTCAGTACTGCCGGCGGATTGGCGATGTATACCCTTGGCACAATTCCTGAAGTTGAGGATCATTTCACATTTGGCGGCTACGACTTCACCGTCCTGGAGATGGATGGCAACCGGGTTGCAAGCCTTGCAGCCCATCCTGTGAAAAATCAACCAAATGACTGAAAGTTACTAACAATCGACGCTTCGGTATTTCCATCTCTTTTCACTTTTGTTACTTTTGTTTTTCACCCTCATGTTAAATCAAATTTTCATGTTATGAAGAAACTTTACATTTTAATCATTGTGTTGATCATGGCCGGGTTCGTTTCGGCCCAGGACTGTTCCGACCTGTTCATTTCGGAGTACCTGGAGGGATGGAACAACAACAAGGCCATTGAGATCTACAATCCGACTCCCAACATTATCACCTTTACGGATACCTACAGGTTGATCAGGTGGTCGAATGGCTCCACGATAGCCGATCAGGATATCCAGTACGTACTGCCTTTGGTAGGAGATATTCAGCCTTACCAGGCTCTTGTTATAATCCAGGATACTAACTTCCCGGGACAGGATACCATGGTTTGGGCAGGATTGCGGGCCAAAGGGGATTACCTTGCCCCTGCCGACTACAATGCAGGCACCCAGGGTTGCCGGGTAGTCTTCTGGAATGGTGACGACGCAATCTCTATTCAGAAATTCACCGGTGGAAACTGGGTGGATATCGACATTTTCGCGGAAATCGGCGTTCGTCCGCTGAACTGGCAGGGAACAACTACTCCTGCAGGCGCCTGGACCGATACACCACCTTACTGGCGGGGGGAAGGCGCATACCTGACACAGAATCAAAGTCTTATCCGGAAATCAACTGTGAAACACGGCATCAACAGGGCTACGATGAACACCTATGGGAATACCACCACCGGCGGCTATCCCAACAGTTTCAATGCATTTGCTGAGTACGACTCGTTGCCGGCAAACCTGTTCGACAGCCTTGGGATACATACATGTGAATGCAAGCCACTCGGACTGGAAGAAAACCAAAGCAACGGTCAGGTTAAGATCTTTCCAAATCCTGTGTCAGGAAATGTGGTTACAATCCATGCACCTGAAACCATTGAATCGATTGAATTTATGAACATGCTGGGACAACGTGTTTCCATCCTGAAACTTATCTCTAATACCAGGGAAGCCGTGATTGATATCACACCGGAAATGAGGAACAGCGTCCTCGTGGTCAAGGTTCATATGAGAAATTCCAGTGTATCTGCCCAGAAAATTGTTGTCAGGTAACAGGCATAGACGGCATGAGAATTTTTTCCATCCTTTTTATCGCTCTCTTTTTCCCGGAATTCATTCACGCTCAGTTCTTTACTATTAAAGGAACAGTGAAGGATGCTACTACAGGTGAAACCCTGATAGGGGCATCTGTTCTTTATCACCAGGGTAAAGGAGTGGTTTCAGATCTGGACGGACAATACGAACTGAACGTCCCGGCAGGAACCTACACTGTAAGAGTGTCGTATGTAGGCTACATTGAACAGGTTCAAACCGTGACTACCGCCAGGAAACCTGTTATCCTTGATTTCAACCTGAGAACCATGACACTCACCGAAGTGGAGGTTGTGGCAGATGTAGCACTGACCCGTGAAACACCGGTGGCTTTCTCAACGGTGAAACCTAAGATGATCCAGGAAGAACTTGCTTCACAGGATATTCCGATGATCCTCAACAAAACACCAGGAGCTTATGCCACCCAGCAGGGAGGTGGTGATGGGGATGCACGGATAAATATCCGGGGATTCAGTCAAAGGAACCTTGCTGTAATGATCGACGGGATCCCTGTCAACGACATGGAAAACGGGTGGGTCTACTGGTCGAACTGGTTCGGGCTGGATGCTGTAACACGGAATATCCAGGTACAGCGAGGACTTGGTGCGTCAAAACTTGCACTTCCCTCAGTTGGCGGGACCATGAACATCCTGTCCCAGGGGATTGAAACAAAACTGGGAGGAAGTATCAAACAGGAGGTGGGAAGTGATGGTTTCCTAAGGACAACGCTTGGCGTGACTACCGGACAACTGAAGCATGGGTGGGGAGTGACCCTTTCCGGATCATACAAGCAGGGAAAAGGCTGGGTTGATAATACCTGGACCAAAGGGTGGTTTTTTTATCTCAGGGTGGATAAGAGCCTGGGAAATCACTTGCTTACGTTCTCGGCTATGGGTGCACCTCAGAAACATGCTCAGCGGTCTTATAAAAAATCGATTTCTACATTTGATAAGGACTACGCGGCCAAACTTGGCGTGGATACTTCAGGCCTGGGTCCTTCGTTCGGCATCCGGTACAACCCTAACTGGGGTTACCTGAACCGCTGGCAATATGGATCTAACGGGGAGAAGATATACCAGGATGAGCCTGAGAAGCTGTCGCAGGCGATGAACTACTACTTTAAACCGCAGATCAGCATCCGCGACTTCTGGCGAATCCATGACAGATTTTACCTCTCCAACATTCTGTATGCTTCCTTCGGACAAGGGGGAGGAACAGGAACAGCAACATCCGATAAAAACGGTTCGCCGGGAAGTTCTACCCCGCCCCTCGATCCGATAACAGGCCAGGTGATGTTCCAGAACTTCTACGACGGCAACATGGAGGATACTACCGGTCGGTCGAGCAGCATCCTCCGAAGCAGCCGGAATGATCATTACTGGTTTGGACTGCTCTCTACATTCAACTGGGAGGTTACCGGGGAATGGACCGTTTCGGGCGGACTCGACCTGCGCACTTACCGCGGCGAGCATTTCCGTGAAGTATATGATCTCCTTGGAGGGTCTTACTTTCTCGACAACTCGAACAACAACAGACTCTGGAATCAGAAGATGTACGAAGGTGACAAAATTCAATACAACAACGACAGCAAAGTGCGGTGGGGCGGAGTGTTTTTGCAGGCTGAATTTAAACGGGAAAACTGGACTGCATTTCTGAACGTCACTACCGCACTTTCCGCCTACCAGAGAATAGATTATTTCCGAAATAAGGACCTTATTCTTGATAAAACTACCTACACCGAAGTTATTGGTTACGGTGATATTTTTTATTACAATGGATCACAGGATCTTATATATTCCTTTGGTAACGGAGATACGCACTATCAATCCAACGACACGACATATGTGATCAAACGTGCAGGATCCACTTATGACACACTATTTATCACGGATGCCACAGGCTATGATATCAACTCGCCTGAATCAAGGTATACACATACTTCCTGGAAAGTATTCCCCGGTTTTACGGCAAAAGGTGGTGTTAACTATAACGTTGACGAGCACAACAATGTATATATGAACGTTGGCTATCTCTCCCGTGCTCCCCGGTTTAACAATGTATTTGATACCGACAACAAAGAATTCCTTGATATTCGCAATGAACAGATTCAGGCATTCGAACTCGGATACAGCTATTATTCGAAAAAGATAGGATTCAGCATCAACGGGTACCTTACAAAGTGGAAGAACAAACCACTTGACAGTCCGATTTATGCCACGATTGATGATGATTCCTATCCGGTCAATATCAATGGCATCGATGCACGCCATTTGGGGGTCGAGGTGCAGTTCGGATGGAAGATCATCCCTTCGCTTCAATGGGACCAGGTGGTTGCCTGGGGAGACTGGCGGTGGACATCGGCCGATACAGCATTTATATACAGCGATGCCAATGTTCTGATAAAGAAGTTTTACTTCAACGCCAAAGGAGTTCATGTTGGCGACGCGGCGCAATTCCAGCTGATGGAGAGCCTGCGGTGGGAGATCATTAAACGGCTGTATGTCTCGGGGTCATTCACCCTCTTTGCCAAAAATTATTCCAACATGGATCCGGTAACCCTGAGTCCCGAATTCAACCCTAACTACCTGGACGAAGACGGCAAACCCAGAGATTCCTGGGAACTTCCTGTATATTATCTGGTTGACGTGAATGCCGGTTACCGGTTCATATTTAAGAATTTCAAACTGGATCTGCGGGGTTCCGTTCTGAACCTGCTCGATCAGAAATATATCAGTGATGCCCAGAATAACGACTCCTATTCCACCAGCAAAAAAGATTTTGATGCTGCATCTGCAGGTGTTTTCTTTGGATTGGGCAGAAGGTTTAACTTTTCAATCATGATAAGCTATTGAAAAGATTGACCGCGAAGGCGAAGAAGTACGTCACGAAGGAGAAGAAGGAAATCCTTTGTGCGACTTTGTGAAATCCTTTGGCGACTTTTTGGTTAAATTGTGTACTAGTGAAGTTACAGGAACAACTATAATACGGTTAATTTAGTCATTTATAAACAGGATTGACAGAAAATGATGAAACATGTTTTATTTTTTTTAGGAGCATTCACATGTGTTTTGCAAACCGCACTGGCACAGAGCACGATTGCGGAGGCCAGGGCGATGCCGTTGGGTACTACGGTTACGGTGAAAGGCGTGATAACCAACGGGGCTGAGTTGGGCGCGATCAGGTACCTGCAGGATCCCACTGCCGGGATCGCGGCATACAGCTACTCGATGAGCGCCGTAAAAAGGGGCGACTCCGTTGAGGTGACCGGCGTACTGAAAAACTATAACTATCTTCTTGAGCTTGACCCGGTGAACTCGTTTACCATTCTCGACGAATTCCGGCCGTTACCCGCTCCCCAGGTGATCACTCCGAACCAGATGGGTGAAGCCTATGAAGGTGAGATCGTCAGAATAAACAATGTCCTTTTTTCAAATGCAGGAGGAACGTTTGCCGGTAACACAAACTATACTATAACGGCAGGAGGTGAGACGGCACAGATCAGGATCAACAACAGTTCACCGCTGGTGGGAGAGATCATTCCTTCCGGGGAGGTTGAACTGGTTGGGATCTGCTCGCAATTCTCCTATACCAGCGCATCCTCAGGATACCAGCTGCTTTTGAGGGATACAGAGGATATCATATCCGGAAGTTCGATCCATATTGTTTCCCCTGTCACCCAAACCAACATCACAACCACGGATTTTTTACTGAACTGGGAAACAGATATTGCGGGGACCACAGAACTTTTTTACGGGTTTACCCCGAACCTGGAGACCGGCCACCTGTCTGCTCCGGGGACAGGGACATCCCATTCGATTGACGTGACTTCCCTTGCTCCGTCTGACCTCGTTTATGTAAAAGTTTTCAGCGTAACGGGCCAGGATACAGCATTCGGACCGGTCAGGCCTTTTATCACCGAGTCGGTCTCAAGCGGCGATATCAAGGTCTATTTCACTGCGAGTGTGGATCACTCTGTTTCCTCTGGAACGAATGCCATTTTCCTGGATGCATCAGCCGACGACACCATCATTCAGTATATCAACCGCGCCAAATATACCATTGATGTAGCCATCTACAATTTTACGGTAGAAGGCATCTCAAACATTGCCACCGCGCTGAATGCGGCATTTTATCGGGGAGTTACCGTCCGCGTAGTCACCGATGGCTCCACCGGCAACAGCGGGATCCCTGAGCTGACAGGCGGTATCAAAAAGATTGCCCGTCCGGCGGGCGACGGGATCATGCACGATAAGTTCATGATCATCGACGGGAAATCCACTGACCCGAACGATCCGATCGTGTGGACCGGTTCCTGCAACTGGACGGAATGGAACATCAACACCGACGACAACAACATGCTCTTCATACAGGATATGAGCCTGGCAAAAGTTTATATGCTTGAGTTTGAAGAGATGTGGGGTTCCATGACGAATGAGCCGGATCCTACCAACGCCAGATTTGGCATAGATAAAACCGACAACACGCCCCACGAGCTGATCATCTCAGGAAACAGGGTGGAAGTATGGTTCAGCCCTTCGGATGGGGTCAACAGCGTGATCATTGATCATATCAATAAATCGAATAACGACATCGAGGTGTATACTATGCTTATATACCGGACAGATATTGGCGAGGCACTGGTAGCCAGAGCAAATATCGGCATTAACACACGGGTGATAATTGACAGTGAAGGCACCAGCAGCCCTTCAGTGGTGGAAAGTTTGAAAAACGCCCTTGGAAACAAATTCAGGGAATTCGGTGAACCAGGAATGCTCCATAGCAAGGCGATGATCGTTGACCAGTCCAATCCCTCGTCTGATCCTTTTATCCTGACAGGTTCCCACAACTGGAGCAGTAGCGCCGACCAGAAAAATGATGAAAATACATTAGTGATCCATGATGCCGGTATTGTTAACCTTTTTTACCAGGAGTTCAGCGAACGGTATAAAAATGGTACCCCGGTGAACCAGCAGACAATCCTCAACCTGGGGCCCGACCAGGAGGTGTGTGCTGGCGCAGATGTGATCCTGGATGCCGGAAATTTCACTACCTATAACTGGTCAACGGGAGA
>Ga0172371_10004097_pt1 | contig 22249 bp, 14 predicted proteins | sample Lak12m_FD_114543 | JGI IMG/M metagenome (GOLD analysis project Ga0172371, IMG submission 114543) | Freshwater microbial communities from Kabuno Bay, South-Kivu, Congo - kab_022012_12m | ecosystem: Environmental > Aquatic > Freshwater > Lake | place: Democratic Republic of the Congo: South-Kivu...
CGATCCGGCCGGGCACGGCGAACACCTCGCGGCCCTGTTCCATGGCGTGCCGGGCAGTGATGAGGGCCCCGCTCCGCTCGCCCGCCTCGACCACCATCACGCCCAGCGCCAAACCGCTGATGATCCGGTTCCGCTGCGGAAACACGCCCGGCAAGGGCCCGGCCCGGGGCGGCACCTCACTGATGAGGGCTCCCTGGGCAGCGACCTGGTCGGCCAGCTCGCCATGCTCCGGCGGATAGATGTTCAGCACGCCGCTCCCCAGCACCGCGATGGTGCGACCGCCGGCGGCCAAGGCGCCGCGATGGGCGGCGGCGTCGATACCCCGGGCCAGCCCGCTGACGATCGTCAGCCCGGAGCGGGCCAAGCTCCCCGCAAGCCGCTCGGCCTGGCGCAGCCCGTAGGGCGTGCTGTGCCGCGTGCCCACGATCGCCACCGCAATCGCATCCCGCGGCTCCCATAATCCGCGAAAAAAGAGCACCGCCGGCGGGGCCGCGATCTCCCGCAGCGGACGCGGATAGTCCGGGTCGGCGTCGGTGACGATTGCCACGCCGCTCTGACGGCACACCTTGATTTCCTCTTCGGCGTCGATCTCTTCGGGAGCGGCCGCGATTCTGGCGGTGAGTCTCGGGCCCACCCCGGGCACTTCCCGCAGTTGGCTGGGCAACGCATGCAGCACCGCGGCCGACGAGCCGAAGCGATCGAGCAATGCCCGCCGGGTCCGCGGACCCACGCCGGGCACAAGGGCCAGACGCAGCACGTCGACCAGGTCCTCCCGGCACGGCTCGCTTGGGTCGCGATCGGGCTCGGCCATCCGCACGCTCCTCGCTGCCAGGTTGGCGTATCACACGTGTTCGAGCGATGCCATGAGATCACGTAATCATCGCACCTGAGACTATGGCGATCCAAGCCCACGGGTTGCAACCCGTGGGCTTGCCCTTCCCGCGATCGCCGGTCGTTGCCCCAGGCGCGACCAGCGGTCGCGGCTTTATGAGAATAGCCGACCGCACGCCGTCAGGAAAGCGTTTGGCGGTACTGGGCCTGCTCGGCGGCGAGCCGGACTGGGTCCCAGCCGAGCGAGGCGGCCATCCAGCCGGCCACCCGATCGGCCAACTCCATGCGATTCTTTACGTAGTAGTGCCACCTCGTGCGGCGGATCATCACGTCCGAAAGGTGGACGGCCCACTCGCGCGTGCAGTAGTGCTCGACCAGCCCGACACTGGGCTCGGGCGGGACGATCGCGCTGCCGCGCGCGGCGTCGGGCGAGGCGACGAGCGGTTCCTGCGCGGTGACGCAGCGCGGCCCCTTCACGTCGAGAAACGCCACCAGCCGATCGACCGCCTCTTCGGCAATGAGCCGGTACGTGGTGAGCTTGCCGCCGGCCACGTCGAGCCAGCCCGGCTCCGCCATGGCGATCTGGTGGGCCCGGGAGATGTCGGAAGGCCCGCCGCGTTTGTCGGCCAACAGCGGTCTCAGGCCGGCCCAGGAGCTCAGCACGTCGGCCGGCGTGAGGTTCGCCCCGGGAAAGCACCGGTTGACGATGTCAAGGATGTACGCCACGTCGGCCGGCTCCGTGCGGACCGCCTCGATCGGGCCCTCGTAATCGGTGTCGGTGGTGCCCAAGATGACCCGCTCGCCCCAGGGAATCGCAAACAGGATCCGCCCCTCGTCGGTCATCACCACGGCGTCGGGCACGGGCAGCCGGGCGCGATCGAGCACGAGGTGGACCCCTTTGGTCAGTCGCAACTGCAAACGGCTGTGGGGCAGGCGCGCTCCCCAAGGCCCGGTGGCGTTCACCACCGACCGACTCGGCACCTCAAGCACGCGGCCCGACTCGGTATCGCGAACGTGGCAGACCCAGCCGTTCGGGCCGGGCGCGGCCTCTTCGAGCCGGCAGTAGTTGACCGCCACGGCGCCGTGATCGGCCGCGGAGCGGAGCGTATCGAGCACGAGCCGGGCATCGTTGGTCAGGCCGTCGAAGTAGCGCACCGCCCCGGTGAGCGATTTTTCGACAAGTCTGGGCAGGAGTGTGAGGGTTTCGTCGCGTCCCAGGGCGGCCGAAGGGCCGAGGTTCTGCCCGCCGCAGAGCAGATCATATAGTCTCACCCCGATCCGCAGCTTCCACAGCGGCCATTGGGTGGCGCGGTACGTGGGGAAGAGAAACGGCAGCGGCTCGGCCAGGTGCGAGGCGATCCGGTGTAAGGTCCGCTTCTCGTGGCTCGCCTGATACACGAGTTTGAGCCGCCCCTGGGCCAGGTAGCGAAGCCCTCCGTGCAGCAGGCGGCTCGTTCGGCTGCTCGTGCCGAAGGCGAAGTCGTACTGCTCGACCAACCCGACCCGCAGCCCCCGCATCGCCGCATCCCGAGCCACCCCCGCCCCGACGATCCCGCCGCCGATGACAAGAATATCGAGAGGCTCCGTGGAAAGCGTGTCGGCCCGTTCGCTACGCGATGATTCGGAGTTGTACTCAGCCATCAGTTTTGTGATTCAGTGGGATGAGGACGTCTCGAACGGTTAAGTGGCACGCCCTGAGGAACGAAGGGCGTGGATGAACCGGCTCTCAGTCTGCCACGCCCATCGCTTCGCTCTGGGCGTGCCACCCGTCCGCCAGCGAAACTGGCCGCGAAGCGGCGCTGCGGGAACGCTCCTGCTAGCGGCACTCAACAGCTAGCCTGTATTTCGTCAATAATCCAGAGATTCAACGTCGCTAGGCCAACCAGGCCTAACCAGAAAGATATTAGCGTCACCAGATGCATGGACGCTGATGACGATGGCCGCGAGGGGCGACACGGCTCACGTCCTGCGAGGAACCACACCGACACGGCGATGGCCATCGCACCTGGCGCAATCGTCCCGGCGAACCACAGAGCGTCGAAGATGGCCAGTGTATGCCTGAACAACGCGATTGGCACAACGAACTGGCCGACAGCGTAGAGCAGAAACACGAGCGCCGCTTTCTTATCTGACGACGACATGCAGATCCCTTGGACGACTAACAGAACCTCTGTTGGACATCCTGTCGGAAAAAGAGGTCCGTATGGGCAGACTGGGACTCGTGGGAAACGTCCGCCCTAGACCGACGACCCATCCTACACCTTTGAGGGTGGGCAAGCAACCGCTGGCCGGGAGCACCACCATGGTCGTTCACCATGGCACGAAGCCGGAAACGACCTGCCTGTGCATGCGGCGAAATGACTATCGCCACCTTTCCATGGCCCCTCTCCTTTCGGGAGAGGGTTAGGGTGAGGGCGCCAAGTGAACAAACGATCTATCTCGCTTGCGTGGTTCGCCCAAGCCCTCACCCCCTGCCCCTCTCCCAAAGGGAGAGGGGAGACTTCTCGGACAGCCTCTCCGTCACGATCTCACGTTCCTAGTCTTCCAAGAATCGCCAGATTGTGTAGACCTCTAATCCATCCTGCGATCCCCAGAGCCAAGAAGCGGATGTTTGCGAAAACTCGGCTAAACCCGCAAAATCGTTTTGACCGATACCGCAAGAAGAGATCGAGTTCTCGACTTCTCTTGCGGTAGGACGGCGCCATGCGGTGTAGATTTCTCATCGGGGTTTTGTTGGTTTCGGCACTTCTCTGGTCCGGCCGATCGGGGTTGGCCCAGGACAACCCGGATCGACCCAAGGAGTCGTCGACGCCGATCTTGGACCGGCTCAGCGAATTCGGCCGAAAGATCTTCGGGCCGCGGCAAGACGACCGGGAGCGGCCCAAGACCGCCAAGTCGTCGACCTCGCGGGCAAGGCCCGACGAGGAGCCGACCCCCAACCGGCCCACCGACCGGACGTACGCGCCGCGTGCAGGAAGCGTGTCGGCAACAGCCACCCGCCGCGAGAGTGAGTTGCGCAACCGTGAGCCATCGGCGACGGCGTCCCCCATGGCGGCGCCAGAGTATTCCGCTGCGGGCACGGGGGCCTCAGCGCGGCGGTTCGTTCGCTCCGACCAGGAAGAGGAACCGGCCAGCGACCGGCAAGCCGACAAGGCCGTGCCGGCGGTGTCGGGATTAGTGCCGATCCACGAGCGTCTGGCCAATTTCCGCCAGTCGTTGTTCGGCAAATCGGGCGGCGGGAATGCCGAGGACCCCGCGGGGGCCAAGACCGTGCCCTCCGTTCCCGGCAATCCCGACCAGGCTGCCCCGGAAATGGGGTCGCCCGAGAGCAGCAGTGCGCGCGGCGAACGCCCGCGTCCCAGCCGGGTGCTGGTCGAGCGGCCGGCCGGGGAGGCCCGCGGGGCTGTCCCGGGGGTTACGCGGGGGCCGGTGGCCGACTCGCCCGCCATCGGCCTGCCGAACCCCGAGTCTCGCACCGTGGCGGTGCCTTCGGGGCGAACTGTTCGGCGCGACGCGCGGGATCTGGACGTCATCCCTTCGATCAATCCGAGCCTCGCTTCCCCCGGCAACAAGCCCGCCGAGGAGCCCCGTGCGCAAGCGGCCCAGGACACGAATTCCCCAGGCGCCGGGCCCTTAGACTCGCCGGCCCGCGTCTCCGACCCGGCGAGCCCCTCCGAGGCCGTCGCCGGCAGCAAGGGCCCCGAGCGGAGCAGCGAGCCAAAGTCCGGCGGACCGTCGGGGGCTGCGGTGTTTTCCGCGGAGAGTCCGGCCGTGAGTGTGGAGACGTCGGGTCCGCGGCAAATCGTGGTGGGTAAAGAGGGCGTCTACGAAGTCGTCGTGCGAAACCGCAGCGCGGTGGCGGCCGAGCAGCTCGTGGTGAGCGTCGATGTGCCGCAGTGGACCGAAGTGTCCGGATCCGACACCACCGCCGGAGCCGTCACGGTCGGCCGAGCCATGACCCAGCCGGGTCAGATTCGCTGGTCGCTCCCGCGATTGGACCCGCAGCGGGCCGAGAAACTGACCCTCCGGGTCGTGCCGCGGCAGAGCCGGCCGTTCGAGCTGGTCGCCCGGGTCGACTACTCGCCGCCGCCGTCCCACGCGACGATCGAGGTGCAGGAGGCCAAGCTGGGGATCGCCCTGCACGGGCCGCGCGAAGTGGTGTTCGGCAAGGCGGAAGTCTACAAGCTGGAAATCTCCAACTCCGGCACGGCGGATGCGGAGAACGTAATAGTCACGTTGGCGCCGAGCACGCCGGGCGAGAAGCTGGCCGCGGCGGCGCACCGCTTCGGCACGCTGCCCGCAGGCCAGAAGAAGACGGTGGCCATGGAGCTGACCGCCCGGCAGGACGGAAACCTCTCCATTGCCATCGAGGCCCGCGCCGACGGCGGGGCACACGCCCAGGCGGCCCAGGAAATCGTGGTCCGCCGGGCCAGGCTGACGGCCGAGGTCACGGCCCCGAAGGTCGTCTTCTCGGGCAACGAGGCGACGTACCGGATCCGCGTCCGCAACCAGGGGAGCGCGCCGGCGAACCATGTGAAGGTGCAGGCGATCCTCCCGCCGGGAGCCAAGTACGTTTCGGGGCTCCAGAATGCCAGCCCGGTGCCGAACGAGTCCAAGGTGCTGTGGACCGTGGAGCGAATCGGCGCGGGGGCCGAGGCCGCGTTTTCGCTCTGTTGCGCGCTGTCGGGCAGCGGCGACAGCCGGCTCGAAGTGCGGTGCGACGCCGAGGGGGATGCGCCGATTACGGCGTGGGCGGTCATCCGGGTGGAAACCTCGGCCAACCTCGCGCTGGTGGTGGAAGAACCCTCCGGACCCGTCGAACTGGAAGGCGAGGCCACGTACCAGATCCGCCTCCAGAATCGCGGCACGGCCAGTGCCAACGAGGTCGAAGTGGTGGTCTACTTCGCCAACAACCTGGAGCCGTTGTCGGCGGAAGGGGCGCACTACAAGCTCGGCGCCGGCCAGGTGGTCTTCGATGCCATGCCGGCGCTGGCTCCCGGCCAAAGTGCCACGTTCCAGGTGAAAGCCAAGGCCGGGGTGGCGGGGAACCACGTGTTCCGCGTCGAGGTTCGCGCCGGCGCGACGGGCATTCGCCTGGTCCGGGAAGGAACGACGCGTTTCTATGCGGCCGGCGCCGCCGTCGATCCGCCCGCCCTCGCCCAACCCGCCGCCAAGGACGCCTCCGGATCGGCCAATGAACTCCGCGCCGCCGACCGGCGCAACGCAGCGCCCCAGAACGATCCGCCCGGCGCGGGCGGATTGCAGAAGTAGCCAATCATACTTTCCGCCGGGCGAACCAGCCGAAGAAAAAGCCCGCGACGGCAGCCCCGGCGGTGGACCCGCCCCAGAGCAGAATATCGCTGTTGAAGTAGTTGACCAGGTTGCCGAAGACGGCCGCCACCGTGACGAACAAGGCGAGCGCCATCAACGACACGACCACAGTCAAGCGGACGAGCTGTCGCCGCATCGACGCGATGGCTTCCAGAAGATCGACGTGGCGGCCGGGGCCGACGTCGTTTGGTTCAGTATTCATTCCTTTTCCTTCGCAGTTCGCAAAGAGGCGGTGTGCAACGGTTACTATAGGGGCTCGCGCCACCGGCTGCAACCAAAGGGCTCAGGGCTCAGGGTTCGGGGTTCGGGGTTCAGGAAGACAGAAGAACGTCTACTTGAAGTTCTGACCCCTGACCCCTGCCCCATGAACCCTCGCTTGGCCGGCCGACAGACGGGTGGTTCGGATGAGTGGAATGCACGTCTCTGCTTGGGGGATGCCTCACGGCTGCGGCGAGGCAGGGATGGCTTGCCGCGCGGAGTGCGAACCAGAGACGAGAGGAAGCATGCGGCAATGGTGTCATCGTCCAAGTGATTTCGCTGCAAAGAGTTGGGTTCTCTTCCCCGCGGCCGGGCGACATGCTAGCACGCGAAGGACTTTTCCGAAAATATGCGTTTCTCGGGGCGAATTGCTGGGCTATAATCCCCGCCCGCTCCGATGAGACTAGTCCGGATTCCCGGGCGGCGGATCGCGCCGCGGTGTGGGGGGGCGCTGAGGCATGTTTCATGCGCGTGACGATCACGTTTTGCACCCTGATGCTCCTGGCGACATGGGCCGGCTGCGGGACCACGAAGTGGAGCGACACCGCGCGCACGGCCACGGAGCAGTTGCTGATCTCCGATTCGATCGACCGCGCGGTGAGCCGGCTTGATCTGCGGGCCCTGGCCGGCAAGAGGGTCTATGTGGACGAGACCCCGATCAAGCAAGTTACCGATTGTGCCTATCTGGCGAGTGCGATCCGCCAGCAGGTTCTTGCCAGCGGCGCGATCCTCAAAGAAAAGAAGGAGGAGGCGGAGTATATATTGGAGGTCCGCGGGGCGGTGGGCACGGATCGGAACGACATCCTGTTCGGGATCCCGGCCACGAGCCTCCCCGCCGTTACCGGAGCGACCTACCCCAGCACTATCCCGGAAATCGCCTTTGCCAAGAAAACCGATCAGCGGGGCGTGGCGAAAATCTCGCTGTTTGCCTACAACCGGGAGACGGGCCGTCCGGTATGGCAGTCGGGTGCTGCACCCGTCGAGAGCCAGACGAAGGCGCTCTGGGTGCTTGGCGCCGGCCCGTTCCAGCGAGGGACGATCTATCATGGAACGACGTTTGCCGGAGATCGGGTTCACATTCCTCTGATCGATCCGATGCTGCCCGGTGAGGGAACGCACAGCACGGTGTCGGTGGCCGACGAGGCATTTTTTGTAGAGCCCAAAGAACCCCCCAAGGCGACCAAGCCGGCGGTGGCCGGCCAGTCGGGCACCGAGGGGAAAGACAAGACCGCTGCCTCATCTTCCGGCGACAAGAAGCCTTCAGATTCCAAAGCAGCGGACGCCAAGACGACGGATTCCAAGACCGCGGACGTCAAAACCGCGGAGGCCAAAACGGCGGGCTCCCAACCGGATTCCAAGGCGGAGCCAGCGGGCCTCACTGTGCCCCAGGCCGGGGCGACCACCCCCGACCGGCGAGCCGAGCGAATCCCGGACGTTCCGCCGACGGCCTCCTCCGGCGCATCGGGACCGCCGGCCGGCGATTCGCGTCCTTCGAGCCTCTGGCCGCCGTCGTGGGGGGCATCGCCTGTCGGCGCGGATATGCCCGCGCAACCTTAAGAAGACGTGGCCCGCGGCTCGAACACCAGGGGTGAATCCGAGTTCGCGTCACCGACGCGGACCCGGGTCTTGCCCGACAAGAGATCGTCGAACAACTGGCCGACCACCCCCGCGCGCCACCCGCGCGCCAGGCGCGGCGCCCGCCGCGAGCCGGGCGGGCTCATGCGGTAGCCGATCCACTCGCGGATATCGTTGGGCGTGCCGACCAGGGGCGGGGCGAGGTCCATCTGGCGGCACACGCTCCCCAAGGCCGAGAACAGGAATTGGCCCAGCACCGAGAGCTGCGGCGAGCTCTCGTGATGCACCGCACTCGGGCAGTCGTCCTCGGCCAGATCGAGACCCCGCTGGATGGCCTCCGCGATCCGCGCCAACTGCCGCTTCAGATCGCCGCGGTCCATGCCTCGCACCGCCTCGATCCGCTTCACTTCGGCCGTCTGCCGCTTGGCGAGCTCCACGAGCAGGTCGTCGCGCAACACGCGGCGCGGAGGGCAATTGCGGCGCTGGGCCTCCGCCTCGCGCCAACGCCACAACTCGCGCACGATCGCCAGGCTGCGGCTGGTGAGCCCCGTATTGCCCGACACCCGCCGCCATCGTTCCTGCGACAAGGCCCACTGCACGTCTTCCAGCCAGGTCGCCATCTCTTCTTCCACCCAGGCAAGCCGGCCGAGCTCCACGAGCCGGGCGTGCAGCCGGTCGCGGATGGCCGGAAGATGGCGGATGTCGTCCAACGCGTATTGGATCTGGCGGCGCGACAAGGGCCGGCGGCGCCAATCGGTTCGGGTCTCGGCCTTGTTGGGCTTCTCGCCGAGGATCTTCGAGATCAGCGTGCCGTAGCCCGCCGGATACTCAATCCCCGCCAGTCCGGCCGCGATCTGCACGTCGAACAGCCCGGCCGGGACACGCGACACCGCCTGCAAACAGAATTCCAGCTCGCCGCGCCCGGCATGCACGATCGTCTCGTGCCCCGGCGCCACGACCGCCGCCCAGAACGGCGTCAAATCCTTGATCGCCAGGGGATCGATCAAGGCCAGCTCGCCGTCGGCAACCACCTGGACCAGGCAGAGGACCGGGCGGTAAGTCCGCTCGGCGACGAACTCGGTATCGAAGGCGATTTGTTTGGCCAGGGCCAATTGCTCGCAGTACGAGGCCAAGCGATCGGCGTTGGAGATGTTGGCGTACGACACAGGAGGACGGTGGCTCGGTCGAGGCACTCGGCACGTTGTTCACTCCCCTCGCCCGCGTGGCGGGAGAGGGGCAGGGGCGAGGGAACGCTCCGCGGGAATCCACGCCGCAAACGGGTCCCGGCGGCTCGAAAACATCCCCATGATAGGGGTTCGCCTTAGGTTATGCTAGCCGTAGCATGGGAATTCATCGCTGCCACTTCAATCCCATACTTCTCTCCTGCGAATGGTCGTTGATTAGTCTAGCAGGCGGGACCGAACGCAGTGAGGCCCGCCGGCGCGTCCTGAGTGGTTCATGGGGCATCGCTCCGCCCAAGAGTCCGACGGCAGAGCTGGTCGTCGCCAAGGTGGCGGGCAGGTCCCGATGATTGTTGCCTTGGGCGAAGTAAGGAATGCGGATAACTCGGGGAACTTAGGGTCAGCAGCGGGGATGGACCATGCTTGCCATCTCATCGCAGCGAATTCTAACTTCGATTCTTCGTTTGCTTGACAATTGCTAGCATTGCCTTCATACTAGGCATGTTAGTCGTCGGCGCATCGCCCGGAAGTCGGGTCACTGTCTGCCGACTTCAAGTGGAATTACGCACCCACGTTGGTCAGGCTTTCCAGCCTGACAGTGCTCAGGCCGGAAAGCCCGACGACCGTAGTGTCGGGCTGGAAAGCCTGACCCGCAACGTTCGTTTCCGTGCGGTTCCGCCTTTTCCAGTTTCTCGTCGACGGAAGGAGCGCCCCCGTGCCGAAGTCCATTTTGGAGGCCATCAAGATGGGACTTTGGGACTTTGAGCCATCGGACGTCGGTCTCGGCCAGTACGATGGCACCGATGCCATGCCGGGCACCCGGGAGAAAGTGGAAGTCCTCGCCGAGCGGGTGCGGACCGGCTTGCCGCTGTGGCATCCGTCCGATCGCGACGACGCCGAGACCCCGCGAATCCGCAAGCCGCGTTAGGGCTCTGTCCCGCATGGTCTGATGGATGGAGCTCGACCCTATGTGGCACAGCCGCCCTCGGCTGTGCAGGGCGTTTTGTCAGTTACACAGCCGAGGGCGGCTGTGCCACGTCGGAAAACGGCTGACGGAGGACAAGTGCCCCGACAAGCGGCCCGATCGACATTGACGCCAACCGGGGGACATGTCAGGCTACTAGCGGTTTATCCATTTTCGTTTGGCGGGTCTCGACCGAAGTATGCCCTGCCTGGAGGTCATCCCATGGAGTTGTTCACGCTGGTGCTGGGAGCCCTCTTCGTAGGGCAAGCGAACCCTGCGGGCGGCTCGGGCGCCCCGGGCCCGACTCGTGCGGCCAGTGCGACCGCCCCGGCCTTCTCGCGGCCCGCCGGATCGGCCGACCGGGCATGGACCGCGAACTCCAATGCAGCCGGCGCGGCCGCGATCCCCGGCGACCGATTCTCCGGCTCCGGCCGCCGATCCCCGGCGGCCAGCGGCGCACCGGCCCTGTCGGGCGACAAGGCGGCCGTCCCGGCGGGTTCGTCGGCGCCGCGGCGGGCGGTTACCTCGGAATTGGTGGCAAAGTCGTTTGCCGTGCCGCCGGGCGGGACGCTCGTGGGTCGTCCGCTCACTCTGTTGGAAGCGCTCGGCGCCTCCGCCGGTCGCTCGCAGCAACTCGATATCATCCACGCCTACTGGCGCCTGGCCGCCGCGGTGGGCGAGTATCGCCTCCAGTTCGACGCCGCGCAGCGATGGCGGCGTCTGGAGCCGCGGGCCGACGATGTCGCGGCCTTGCGGACGGAGCGGTCCAAGACGACCGAAGCCCTGCGGAATGCGGAGTTGAAGGCCCAGCGGGCTCAACAAACGCTGGTTGAGGCGGCCCACTTGAGTCCCAGCGCGCCTCCGCCGCTTCCCAGCGACCCGCCGCACGCGGGGTCATACCGGACTTATTTCGACGAAATCTTCGCGATGCAGAACGTGCCGGCCCGGGCACGCCTCGTCAACCGCACCTTGCCGCTGCGGCGCAAGGGGATCGACGCCCGAGCCACGGCGGTGCAGGCCGCCGAGGACGCGTGGGAGGCGGCGGTCGACGCCTATCGCGACCGGACCGGGGACCTCGCGGCGGTCGCGTCGTGTCTGGCCCGAACCGCCGAGCAGCGCGCGGCAATGGTCCGGGACGTCTGCCAATACAACCACGAGATTGCCGACTACGCGCTTTCGGTCGCAGCGGCCCACGCCACCCCGCGCGCGCTGGTGGCGATGCTCGTCCTGTCCGGCGCGGAGGCGGAGGGGGCTTCGAGAGAAATCGACAACCTCGCGTCGCCCCACGCCCTGCCTGTGAAGCAAAGCGGAGTGGCGCCGCCTTGGGCCGCGGACCCGGCGGCGTGGATCACCCCGGTGCCGGAAGGACGGCCGGAGAGCGGCTCGGGGCTGCCCGGGATGGGCCAGCCGACGTTAGCGCCCCCTCAGCCCACGCTGGCCCCGCCAAGGTCCTCGGTCCTCCCGGCCGGGCCTGCACCGGTGCCTCCCAAGCCAGTGGCCGAGGGCGACAAGGCCGCCCCGGCGTCATGGCCGTCGGCCAAGGACGGCGACCGGCAGCCGGGCGGGGAGCGACGCGAGCCCGGGAGCCGGGGCCTGCGCGTCCGGCCCGATCGGCCAGGTGCTGCGGAGAAGTCGGGCGTCGCGGAGAAGGACCTACCGAAGGACGCGGTGAAGGACCCGTTCTCCGTGCCGAGAATGGTTCAGCGGCCCACGGGCAGCGAAACGCAGGGCCCCGCGGCAGCCTCCTCGCCGGCATTGTATCCGGCCTTGCTTTCGGTCTCGGCCGGTGCACGGGTGAAGCACTTGAGCACGGCCCTCCACAGGAACCGGAGCCTGCCGCAAGACGCCGGACGCCCGACGGAGCTCGAAGAGTGCCTCCGCGGCCTCTCGGGCACGGATCGCCGCAGCGTGATCGACGCCTACTGGATCGCTCGCCAGCGGGCGGCGGAGTACCAGGTGCTGGTCGGGCAGGCGGAATTGATCGAGCAAATCGTCCCGCTCGCCCTGGAGCATCGCCGCCAGCCCACCGGCCCGCTCGACATGCTGCGGCTCCGCACCGCGCGCCTGGCCTGCGAGGCCGACCTGGCCGAGGCGCACGCCGATCTCTTGCAATCGCTTTTCGAGCTCACGCGCCGCACCGGTCGGGCGCTCGATGGGCCGTGGCTGGTTCCCACCACAGCTCCACACGCCGGGCAGTATCTGCTGAAACTCGACGCCCAGCGGCCCGAGGTCGTCAAGCAGCCCGCCATGCAGCGATTGGCCGCCGCCGTCCCCGCCTTGAACGACGCCCTGCGGGAGCAGGCGGCCGCCGTGGTCGAGGCCGATAGCGTCCGGGCCGCGGCCACCACGGCCTATCAGCTCAACGGCCGGAACATCGACCAACTCTTGACCACGGTCCGCTCCCAGACCGTGGAGACCTTCGCCTTTCTGCAAATGCTCACCGCATACAACCAGACGATCGCCGAATACGTCCTCACCGTGCTCCCGTCGGCCATCTCCGGCGAGCAACTGGTGCAGACGCTCGTGATCATTCGCTGAAGCGATGAGAGATGAGAGATACTCTCGTTCCCACGCTCCGCGTGGGAACGTATGGTTCGGGACGCTCCGCGTTCCGGGGGCTGGGACTGGTCCTGCCGCCAATTCGATCACGCCCGAAACGGACGCACAGCGTCTGGGGCTTTCGTTACGACGCAGAGCGTCGTAACGAGGTTGACTCCCAACCCCCTACTTCCCCTTCTTCTTCAGCCGCTCGGCGAATCGCCTCTTGTCGATCACGGCGCGGACGTGGGTGCCTCGGGCGATCAGCTCGCGACTGTCTTTCGCCTCCAGCTCCAAGGTCACGCGTTTGCCTTCGACGGCGGTGACCTTGGCGAGGGCGACCACGACCTCGCCGGCGGGCGTGGGCGCGAGGTGCTCGAACTGGAAGCCCGTGCCCACCGAGGCCTCGCCCGGGTCCAGGTGCGGCTTGATCGCCTCGTAAGCGGCGGTCTCCATCACGTACAAGAGCCACGGCGTAGACAAGACCGCCGGGGCGTCGGGCTTGCGGAAGTTGACCAGGTTCTCCGTCACCACCCGATGCCGCGCCTCAGCCGCCACCCCCGGTACCAACGTCTTCTTCATCCTCGAACCTCTCTCCCAGCGGCACCCGTGCGCTCAGTCGTTCAAATCGAGCTTGATCTCGTTCGGGCCTGACGCGCTAATGGTCGCGGTAAGTCCGGAAATTGCCGGATTCTTGTACTTGACGGGCAGTTTCTCCTCGGTCTTGGGCGGCGGCGGAGCCTTACCTCTTTTGAAATAGGAGTCATACTCCTCTTTGCTCAAGGGCCTCTCGTCGCTTACGGTCTTACTGACGATCACCTTGTACGACCCGGCAACGGCCCCGTCTCCCGGCTCGAACGTCGTGGGTTTGCACTGCCCGGAGGCGTCGGTCAGACCCGACGCCCCCTTGCCCTTGGACTCGTTTGGAATGAGCGTCACCATGGCTCCTTCCACGGGGCTGCCCTTGTAGGTGACGAGGATTTTCGTTGGGACGGTCGCCGGCCTTCCGGCTACCGATTTGGAGCCGCCGCAGCCGGAGACGATCAAGAGAAGCACAAGCCCCAGACTAACACCCGCGAACTGCTTCAGCATTGCTCCCTCCTCGGTGCATCAAGCGTACTCTCCTATCCGACCCTCGCGTGCGCCCGCCTTCCCTTACGGAACGGCACGCGATTCGTTGCCCGCCTTCGAGCCCAGCGCGCCCCAAACGCCATACAAGCTCTGCCCGCCTAACGGCTGCTGCGCATTGGGCGACAGGTTGCCGCAGTCGATCGTCTCGCTGATGAACCGCACCGAGGCGTCGGCCATGGCCACATTCACCCCGCCGGGATGGTTGCTGGTCGGCGTCATAATCATCCACGTGCTGTCGACGGTCGAGCTCGTTTGGCACGAGGGCCCGTTGGGAGGCAGCACGGTGACAAAGCCCGTATAGAAAATTCGCCCGTCACACCAGCGGGTTCCCGGATTCCAATACGTGCCATCCATGGTTGCGGAGTAGTAAGTAACCTCGGTGGTGCCCGTTACGAATTTTCCGTTCGGACCCGCGATGGCTGCGCACGCGGATGGGTTGGTGTCGATCCCGCTCACTGCCGCGACATGTTGCTTGGTCGTGCTGTTGTACTGGCAGATGAGCCGCTCGCTCAGCGCAATGGTATTGCTGGTACCGTCGAGGATTGAGAACATGCCGATCTGAGAGATTCTCCCGAAAATCCCGCGAGGATTGGCCGACCCCTGGTCGTCATAGGTGGGCGCCGTCCCCGAAACCATGCCGTCGCCGACGCAGAAGCGGTAATTGTTGAAAGTGATATTCACCGGCTTGGCGCTCCCGGCCGGATCCGAGGGACACAACAGCGCCGAAATGGTCACCTGCCAGGGGGTGTAACTAGGGTTGTAAGGCCACGACCAGTTCACGCTGCTGGCAATCGTATTATAGAGTGCCTGCTGCTCAATGTACGGGAGCAGCGACACGAATCCGCTAACGGATTGCGTCGCGTTCTCCCGCGACGGAAACAACTTGTGCACGTCGTGGTAGTTCTGCACGCCCAGGCCAAGCTGCTTCAACGCGTTGATGCACTGGCTGCGCCGCGCCGCTTCCCGCGCCGCTTGCACGGCCGGCAGCAAGAGGGCAATGAGAATCCCAATAATGGCAATCACCACCAAGAGTTCCACCAAGGTGAATCCGCTGCCACGAGCTCTAGTGGGCATGCTGCGTCCTCCTTACTCTAGAATGAGGTTGTCCTTCTGATTCACGGGGTCGGTACCTTTGTCGTGGCCACCGGGACCGCACAACAGCAGCCTGACGAAGTTGAGTATTATTGCTGGATCGGGCTGTGTCAATCCCCTTAAGAATCCGCCACGAATCTGGGTTCGGCGAACACCCGGGTCGGGTGGCGCGGTGACCACAAAAGGACACCCGCGCGCGTCCTGTTGACAATTGAACGACGAGGTGATAAATTGAACGACCGTTCAGGAGGACGCGATGGACGCCGAACTCGGACACCGGATTCAGATTCTTCGGAAACGCAGCGGCCTGTCGCTGCGCCAGTTGGCCGCGCGCTCGGGCGTGGCGGCGGGCATGATCTCCTATGTCGAACGGGGGCAGAGCTCGCCGAGCCTGGCCACGCTCCAAAAGATCCTCTCGGCCCTGGGGACCGACCTCGGGAGTTTCTTCGTTTCTTCGGCCGGGAGCGGCCGGGGGCCGGTGTTTCCCCGCGAGCAGATGCAGGTCGTCAGCGATCGGGAGCGGGCCTACACGATGCTCCTGACCCGCCAGCCGGGCATCCGATTGGAGATGTTCGACGAGGAACTGCGCCCTTCCCGCCGAAAACCCGAATTCGAGACCCTGGGCTGCGACGTGGCCGGCTACGTCCTGTCGGGTAGTCTCACCCTGGAAGTCGAGGGTCGAGAGAAGCAGAGCGTGCGTCCGGGAGATGCTTTCTACGTGCCCAAGGGCACGTCGCACCGGGGATACGCCGTTGGCAATCAACCGGTGCGATTGGTCACCGTGTACCACCCCCCGCGGTACTGATGCAGGGCAACGATCAAACAGTGGCACACTCCCGAGACGTGGGGATCATGCAGGTTCATCTAGTAGCTTCTGAGGTCTGCGAGCCATTGGCCTCGGAGCGACTCAAGGGCTACAGGAGCACATCATGACAAGGTACTTGTACTTGTTGGCCGGCGTCGGGGCGGCGCTGTTCGTGGCAGCCGGGGCCGTCTCGGCCGAGGAGAGCCGTAAGGCCCCGGAACGCATGGTCCTCAAAAGCGGCTGGCTTCTGAAGTCTTCGTCGCAGATCAAGGAACAGGGCGACGCGATCTCCACGGAGGCGTTCGCCGCGGATCCTTGGTATCCCGTGTCGGCGCCGTGTACGGTCCTCACGGCCTTGACCCGCAACGGCGTGTATCCCGACGTGCGGGTCGGCCTGAACAGCTTTCGCATCCCCGACGCCTCGGACGAGTTCAACCGGGTACACGACCTGGCCAAGTACAGCTACTTGCCGGACAAACGCAACCCCTGGAAAGATCCTTACTGGTTCCGCACGGAGTTCACCTTGCCGGCAGCGGCGCGCGGGCGGCGCGTTTGGCTGAACTTCGACGGCATCCATTATCGGGCCGACGTCTGGCTCAACGGCCGCCAGGTCGCCGGGGCCGGCCAAGTCGCCGGGTCCTTCTCGCGGTATCGCTTCGACGTGACCGATTGCGTCCGGTTCGACAAGAAGAACTGCCTGGCCGTGAAGATCCATCCGATGGACCATCCGGGCACGCCGGAAACGCAGCTCGTCCCGTTCGGCAAAGATCGCAAGTACCAAACGGAAGCCATGAAGGACGTGGGGCTGGCGATGTTCATCGGCTACGACTGCATGGGCACGGCCCCCGACCGGAACATCGGGCTGTGCCAGGACGTGTACCTCGATTTTCGCGGCCCGGTTGCGATCCGCGACCCGTTCGTGGTGACGCAACTGCCGCTGCCCCAGACGAGTCCCGCGGCCTTGAAGGTCTCCGCGGTGCTGGTGAACTCAAGCGAGGCGACGCAAGGGGGCGTGCTGAAAGGGACGATCGAGGAAACGGGCGGCCACTTCGAGAAGAAGGTCCTCCTGGCGCCGGGCGAAACCAAGGAGGTGGTGTTTCGGTCCGGCGAGCACGCGGCCCTGCGCATCGAAAAGCCCCGCCTGTGGTGGCCGCACAACTACGGCCCACAGAATCTCTACCACCTGGCATTGCGCTTCGACGCCGCCGGGCAACCTTCTGATCAAGAGCGGGTCCAGTTCGGGATCCGACAGGTGACCAGGGAGTTGCACAAGCTCGACGGCGCCTACGGGCTCCGCGTGCTCGTCAACGGGCAACAAATCTTCTGCCGCGGCGGCTACATCCAGCCGGAACTCCTGCTCGACTGGGACGCAAAGCGGATCGAAGCGGAGATCCGCTACTTGACGGAGGCGAACATCAACATCGTCTACTTCGAGGACATCCCCAATCCGCCCGACGTTTTTCTGGACCTCTGCGACCGCTACGGGCTGATGTTCGGCAACTGCTTCTACGGGTGCTACTGGGTGCAGCCGGGAAGGCCCTATCCGCAGGACCTGGACCTTCTGGCCCGCGGCACGGTCGATATTATCCACCGCTACCGCAACCATCCGAGCCTGGTCCTCTACATGGCCATGAACGAAGGGGAGACCCGCGAGGACGTCTACACCCGCTGGCGCAAGGAGATCACCGATCGCGACGGGACGCGGCTCTGGATCCCGTCGGGCTCGTTTCCCGACAATCGCAAGAACGTTCCCGAGTGGATCAAGCCCGATCTCCCGACGGGCGTGAACGACTATCCGCCCAAGTCCTACGGCTGGGTCGGGCCGGCCCAGTATTTCCGCTGGGTGCGCGAGAGCCGCAACTGGATGTTCATGCTGGAGAGCGGGTGTCCCTCGCCGCCGTCGTATGCGAGTCTGCGGCGATTCCTCCCGGACCTCGACAGCGCCGCGCCCGGCCCGACCTTCCCGGTGACTGCCGCGTGGGCCCATCACGACGCATGCCACTACTTCGGCCCTTACGACGCCGCCTTGCGGCGGCTGTACGGCCAGCCCAAGAGCGTGCTCGACTACCTGGCCAAGGCGACGCTGCTGACGGCCGACGAGCATCGCGCCATGTACGAAGCGGCCAACCACCGGATGTGGGACATCACCAGCGGGTTTTCCGAGTGGAAGCTCAACGCGGCCTGGCCCAGCGTCGAGTGGCAGCTCTACGACTGGTATCTCCGGCCGACGGTCGCTTTCTATTACGTCAAAAAGGCCTGCGAGCCGTTGCACGTGCAGCTCACGCCGCTGGACATGGCGGTGACCGTGGTCAACAACCGCTTGGCGCCGCAGGGGAACCTGGAGGTCCGCGCGCGGGTCTACGAGTTCGGCGGCAAGCTGCGGTGGGAGAAGACCGCCAAGCTCGACATGCCGGCCAACGGCTACCGCGAGGTCTTCACGATCCCGAGCGTCCCGGACCTCACGCCCGTGTACTTCGTGGGGCTGCAAGTGCGGGATGCGGCCGGCGTTTCGCTTTCCGACAACTTCTACTGGCTCGCCTCGAAAACCCCCGCGGACCTCGCCGGCCTGGACCGCCTCCCGCCGGTTCGGCTCAAGTCATCGTGCCGGGTCCAGCACGAGGGCCCCCAGTGTGTGGCCCGGGTGCGGGTCGAGAATCCCACGGACCGGGTGGCCTTCTTCGTGCATCTCGTGCTCACCAAGGGCCCGAGGGGCGAAGAAATCCTGCCCGTGTCGTGGGACGACAACTACTTCAGCCTCGCGCCCGGCGAGTCGCGCCAGGTCTGCGCGCGGGTGGCGGCCGAGGAATTAGAGCCTGTCCGAGAACGTGACACAGCCGCCCCCGGCTGTGCGAATTTCCCCAGCACAGCCGGGGGCGGCTGTGCCACAGGTCGGTTCTCGGATAGGCCTGTAGGACAGGCCGAGCCCGCGCTGGAGGTCGGCGGGTGGAACGTCGAGAGCGACTATCGCTGCCTAGGGCTCAAGACGTCCAACGGCCCCTTCAAGGTCGGCCAGCCCGTCACGATCTCGGCCACGATCGCCGAGACTTTTTCCGCCGGAAGCCGCGTCACGCTTCTGGTCGACGACCAGCCGGCCGGCAGCCAGTGGGCCCGGGCCCGGGGCGAGAAGTCGGCTCCGGTCTCGTTTGAAGTGACGCTCACCAAGCGCGGCCCGCACCAGCTTACGCTCGGCCGACAGACGATGAAGATTGACGCGGAATAATCGGACGGATGCGAGCATGACTCCGATCTTGGGATTGTTGCTGGTCGTGTCGGCCGGCGCCCTGAACGGCACCTACGCCTTGCCGCTGAAGGCGACCAAGCGCTGGGCGTGGGAAAACACGTGGCTGGTCTACTCCGCGGTCGGCATGGTGGCTGCCGGCTGGGCCGTGGCCTGGACCACGGTGCCTCATCTCGCGGCGGTCTATGCTGCCGCCGGCACGGCCGTGATCGCCATGGTGTTCCTCTTCGGGATGCTCTGGGGCGTAGCCAATTTCCTGTTCGGCCTGGGCATCGACATGCTGGGGATCAGTCTGGCCTTCCCGTTGACGATCGGGCTCAGCCTGGCCTTGGGATCGCTCCTGACGTTGGCCGCCAAGGACCCCGCCGCGCTTCTCAGCGCCGGCGGCATGGCCACGGTGGCGGGCGTGGCGGTGATCGTGGCGGGCGTGATCCTCTGCGCGATCGCCGGCGTGGAGCGCGACCGGCAGGAGGTCCGGGCAACGGCCGCCGCGGAGTCGCTGCCCGAGCGGCGTCCGCGACGGCGCCTCGTCTTGGGCCTTGCCGTGGCCATTGCCTCGGGCCTGTTCGACCCGATGCTCAACTTCGCTTTTCAGTTCGGCGGCCGGATCGAGAGTGCGGCCGCGGCGCAAGGCGCCCACCCCTTGGCGTGCTCCGACGCGCTCTGGGTGTGGCCGCTCCTGGGCAGCTTCGTGGTCAATCTGGCCTACTGCTCGTTCCTGCTCACGCGCAACCGCACCTGGCGCCGCTATTGGGAGCCGGGCAGCTCAAGCCACTGGGCCCTCGGCGCCTTGATGGGCGTCATCTGGATGGCATCGATCACGCTGTACGGCCGCGGGGCTTCGCTGATGGGCGGCTACGGCAAATCGGTGGGCTGGGCCGTGTTCTACTGCGCGATCATCCTGTTTTCCGGCCTGTGGGGCATCGTGTGCGGCGAATGGCGAACCGCCCGGCGGCGGCCCGTGCAAACGATGCTCGCCGGCCTGGCCGTGCTCGCGGCCGCGTTCGTGGTCCTCGGTTACGGCAATTACTTGTTCCAACTCGCTGAAGATGCGACACCCTAGCGGCGATGTCCAAGGAGCGACGCCATGAAGATCACGTGGCCGGAGCCGTTTCCCGGCGTTCACTGGGTCGATCAGGAGGAAGAAGAGGCGGTGCAGGCCGTGATTCGCGGCGGGGCGCTGTTCCGTTACTATGGAAAGAGTCAGCCCCGCTTCACGGCGAAGCTGGAAGCGACAGCCCGGGAATTCTACGGCGTGAAACACGCCCTGGCGATCAACAGCGGCACGGGGGCCCTGATGACGGCGATGACCGCCCTGGGCATCGGGCCGGGCTGCGAGGTGATCGTGCCCAGCTTCTTCTGGGTGGCTACGGTCGGCGCGGTCGTGCAGGCCAACGCGATCCCCGTGCTCTGCGAGGTCGACGACTCCCTGACCATGGACCCCCGCGATCTGGCGCGGAAGATCACCCCCAAGACCCGGCTGATCGTGCCGGTACACATGGCCGGCGCGCCGAACGACATGGCCTCGATCTGCGCGATCGCCGACGAGCACAAGATTCCGATCCTCGAGGACTGCGCCCAGGCCAACGGCGGCGAGTTCCAGGGCCGGAAGCTGGGCAGCTTCGGCCGCGTCGGGATGTTCAGCCTGCAACTGAACAAGAACGCCACGGCCGGCGAGGGAGGCCTCCTGGTCACCGACGACGACGGGCTTTACGAGCGGTGCGTCTCCGCCCACGACCTGGGCATTCCCTGGATCGGCAGCGCCCCGTGCGAGACCGGCCCCCAGTCGGTCACGTGGGGGCTCGGACGCCGGATGAGCGAGCTGTGCGGCGCGGTGGCCTCGGTGCAGCTCAAGAAGCTGCCGCGGATCGTCGCCCACATGCGGGCCTCGAAGCAGCGGATCAAGTCGATGCTCCAGGGCACGCCGGGCCTCCGCTTCCGCCGCCTCCACGACGAGCGCGGCGACACCGGCCCGTTCCTGATCCTGATCCTCGAAAGCGAGCCGAAGGCGATCCATGCCGCCCAGCGGATGATCGAGGCGGGGCTCAGCGGCGCGTGCCGGGTGGCCGACTACGGGCTGCACATCTACTCGAACGTGCCGCAACTGGTCAACAAGGTCCCGCTCTCGCCGGCCGGGAATCCCTGGAGCCTGCCGCAGAATCAAGACTCCGTGCGCGGCTATGCCCAAGGGGCGTGCCCGCAAAGCGATGCCCTGTTCGCCCGATCGGTCGTGATCCCGATTCCCTCGCGGCTCACCGGCGAGCAGGAGAGCCAGGCCGCGGCCGCGATCAGGGCCGCAGTGGGGTGAATGGAGGTTGATTGACGCTCAGAAAAGTAATGCAACGTCTTCATTCCGAGCCGGGGCGTGCCGCCCCGGACATTCCGGGCCGACACGGCCCGGCTCCGACTTGTCCGTGTTGTATTTCCTCTCTGAGGATCAACAGGAAAGGGACATACTTGTGAATTCCAAACAGCGAATCCAGGCCGCGCTGGAGGGCAAGCCGGCCGATCACGTGCCCCTGACGACCTGGTGTTTCGGTTTTCCGGCGCCCAAGGGGCTCCAATGGGAGACCGGCGGCCGGCCGGTCGAATTCTGGTACACCCGCCGCCTGGAACACATCCATACCCTGTCCCAGCCGTGGACGATCGAGGACGAGTTCAAGCGTGCCGAGGCCTGGCTCTCGCTGGGGATCGACGACGTGCTGGAGATCTCCGTGCCCTGGAGCTGCGACCCGGGAGTTCTTGCCTCCGATTCGACGCTCCCGCCGGGCAGCCCCGGCGGCGACGCCAGGTGGCCCACCCTCGTTCGCGAGTACCGCACTCCGTCGGGCCCGCTCCGCCATGCCGTCAAGAAGATGTCGGAGATGGGGCGCGGCTGGCCGGTGCAGCCCGATTACGTGCCGTTGTTCGAGGACTACAATATCCCCCGCGCCGTGAAGCACGCCGTGGCAAGTGCGGCCGACGTGGCCGCGGTCGAGCACCTGTTTCGGCCGCCTTCGCCGGAGCAGTGCCGCGAGTTCTCCGGCCAGATGGCCCGGATGAAGCAGTTTGCCGACGCCAAGGGGCTGTTCACCCAGGCCTGGGCCGCCTTCGGGATGGACGCGGCGGTTTGGCTGGCGGGGACCGATCGGGCCGTGATGATGGCCCTCGACGAGCCCGCGGCGTTCGACCGGCTCTTGGATTTGATCTTTGAGGCCGACTCCGGCCGGGTCGCGCTGGCGGCGCGCACGCCCGGGGTCGACATGGTCTGCCAGCGGGGGTGGTACTCTTCGACCGATTTCTGGTCGCCCAGGCTTTTCGACCGC
>Ga0172371_10004099_pt1 | contig 22247 bp, 22 predicted proteins | sample Lak12m_FD_114543 | JGI IMG/M metagenome (GOLD analysis project Ga0172371, IMG submission 114543) | Freshwater microbial communities from Kabuno Bay, South-Kivu, Congo - kab_022012_12m | ecosystem: Environmental > Aquatic > Freshwater > Lake | place: Democratic Republic of the Congo: South-Kivu...
GTTTGTTAACGCATATCGTTACAAAATAATACCCAGATGACGAATAATCAAAATGTTTCAATCGATTCCGTTTCCGTTGATGTCTCAACATGTTATACGTTACAGGTTACACGTTATACATATTCTGTCAACGGACTATAGTCTACAAAAACATATATTCTCCGCCTCTTGACAAGAAGAAGAAGAAGAAGAAGTAACATAATATTGTTATAAAAATATGGGGGAAAGACCACCTGTTGAATTACCTGAAAAAACTCTCAGATCAGGAGGAAAAAATGTAAACCCTATGCATGATAGAAAACCTATTATAAGGCCAGATGAAACACCTTTTCCTCCGATTGTGAATAACCATAGTCCAGTTAATAAAGGAAAAGTTAGAATTCCAGGAGGAACAAGAACCATTCCTGCTCCAGGAGCACAATAACCTATTCCCACTCCATCGTCGCGGGGGGCTTTGTAGTAATATCGTAAACCACTCGGCAGACTTCGAAGACTTCGGTAACAATTCTTTCGGAAATTTTTGCTAAAACAGAATAAGGCAGTCTCACCCAGTCAGCTGTCATCGTGTCTTTGGACTCAATCGCCCGGATGGCAATCGTTTCGCCGTATTTGCGCTCGTCGCCGGTAACACCGGTTGACTTGACGCCGGTAAAAACAGCAAAGGCCATCCAGATTTTCTCATACAGCCCGGCTTTTTTTATCTCCTCAACCACAATTGTATCGGCTTTTTTTAGTATCTCAAGTTTTCTTTCGGTCACCTCGCCAATAATACGAACGGCTAATCCAGGTCCGGGAAAAACATGGCGGCTGATAATCTCAGCGGGAAACTTTAACTCATCAGCAATCTCTCGAACCTCATCCTTATATAACATCCTTAAAGGCTCAACAATCTTGAAACCGTGTTTCTCTGGTAGACCGGCGACGTTATGATGAGTCTTAATCTTTTCCGCGTGTTTTGTTCCTTTACTCTCAATCACATCAGGATAGATTGTTCCTTGAATAAGAATCTTCGCTCCCAGTTTTTTCGCCTCTTTCTCAAAAACTCTGATAAAGGTCTCGCCAATCACCTTTCTTTTTTTCTCCGGCTCGACCACCCCTTTTAGAGCCTTCAAAAAATCTTCTTTGGCGTCGATTATCTTCAAGGGAAGTTTCAATTTGTTTCCAAAAGTATTTTTTACTTCTTCAGTCTCTCCTTCCCTCATTAATCCCGTGTCAACATAAAAACAGGTGAGATTTTTCCCGATGACTTTATAAGTTAAAAAGGCAGTGACGCTGGAATCAATGCCGCCCGAAAGAGCACAAACGGCTTTTTCCGAACCAATCTCTTTTTTTAAAAACCTTTTTATTTCTCTAATTTTTTCTTTGCTAATAACTGGTCTTTCTTGACAGATTTTAAAGATAAAGTTTTTCAAAATCTCAACGCCGTACTCGGTATGATGGACTTCTGGATGAAACATGATGGCATAGATTTTCTTTTTTTTGTCGTAAAAGGCGGCGTTGGCAACTGTGTCCGTTGAGCCGATTGTCAACATTCCTTTTGGTAATTCTATCACCTGGTCAAAATGACTCATCCAGACCTTAAACTCTGTTTTAGGAAGACTATTAAATAAGGCAGAGGCAGGCTTGCCCGCCGTAGTCCGCCGAAGGCGGACGAAGGCGGGACCATACTCCTTCTTTTTCCCCGAAGCCACCTTGCCGCCAAGCAGATGTCCGATTACTTCCAGTCCGTAACAGATTCCTAAAATGGGAGTTCCAAGCTGAAAAATTTTCTTGTCAACCAAAAGGGCTTTTTTTCCATAAACCGAGGCCGGTCCGCCTGATAAAACGATGCCGTTGGGTCTGAGTTTTTTTATTTTAGCTACGGCATTTTGAGGAAGAATAATCTCCACCGCTACTCCTAAGTCTCTTATCCTTCGACCAATAAGATGGGTCGTCTGGGAGCCGAAGTCAACAATATAGATCATAATCCTTCAATGTTAAGAAATAAGTCAATCTCTTTTTTCGGAATGCCTATTTCAATTAGCCGGTTTTTGATTTTTTTAATCTCCAAGCCTTGTTTGAGCCATTTTTTTGCCAGACCGACCACTCCTTCTCTTCTTTCATGAGGAAAGATAATCCAGGTTGAGGTAACATAGCCATAGTAGTTGGGGTTAAACTTCGAGTGGGGCTTATGAAATAAGGTAGCGGTGACGACTTTACCAGGATTATAAAATTCAAGATACCTCAAAGACCAATAGAGACTTTTTCCCGTGTCATTGACATCGTCAAAAAAAAGAACTTTTTTTCCTGATAGATTGGCGGTTAAAGGAAGATCAAGTCTTGGCTTCTCCATAATCTTTCCCGGTTCGGAAGCGTCGTATAAAGACAGTTTAAAACTATGAATCTCGGAGATTTCCAGAATATCAGCCATCGTTCGCGACCAGGTCCAGCCGCCTTTGGCTAATGTAACCAGAGCATCAAACTTCTCCTCGTTTTTTAAAATTGCCGCGCCTAAATTGAGGTAGATTCTCCCCATTTCTTCCCAGCTTGGAGCGATATAACTCCACGATTCGCCTGGAAACTTAGTCTCTTTAAAGTTTAATTTATAAGGTTGATATGAAACTGCTTTTTTCATTACTTTATAAACTAATTTACATCACATCGACGTCATGGACGCCTGACTCTTTTTGTGAACTTTTAGTAATCCTGATAAACTCGGCCTTTTCCCAAAGTTCGGCGATATTACCAGCGCCTGCATAAGAAAAACCAGACTTTGTCCCGCCTATCAATTGATTTAATAGATCAGCCACCATCCCGCGGTAGGGAACGATTGCCTCAACTCCCTCAGCCGCGTATTTTTTTAAGTCGCGCTTGACGCTCTCATCCTTTTTCTGCCGGTCAGCATTGGCCATCAGCGAGGCCATCCCCCGCGTCATCTTGAATTTAGTGTTGTTTCTAAAAAAAGTTAAGGCTGGGCTTTCATCACAGCCGGCAAAAAGCGTCCCAATCATCACGGTTGAGGCGCCGGCGGCCAAGGCTTTGACGATATCGCCTGATTTTTGGATGCCGCCGTCGGCGATTATTGGGATGTTATACTTTCTGGCTACTTCACTACAGTCGGCAATCGCCGTCAGCTGGGGGACGCCGGCGCCGGTGACCATCCGTGTCGTACATAAAGCACCCGGGCCAATCCCCACCTTAATGGCGGTTGCTCCGGCTTTAATCATCTCCTCGGTTGCCTCGGCGGTCGCCACATTGCCAGCAATAAAATCGACTTTCGGAAATTTTTTCACCAGTTCTTTTAAAACTTTGAGAAAAAAGGTACTGTGACTGTGAGCAATGTCAATGACGATCGTGTCCACTCCAGCCTTAATTAGGGCTTGACAGCGCGGTAAATAATCAGATCTTATGCCGATGGCCGCTCCAACCAACCACCTTTCTTTTTTCACTTTTTTTACCTCTTCGACTTCCGCTTCAATCGTCAAAAACCGGTGGATAATGCCTATTCCGCCGGCTTTAGCAAGAGCAATCGCCATCTCCGCTTCAGTCACTGTATCCATATTAGCAGAGATAATCGGGATTTTAAGAGTAATATTTTTTGTCAGTTTTGCGGAAAGATCAACATTTGATCTTGATTCAACCCTGGTCAGTTTTGGCACTAAAAGAACATCGTCAAAGGTTAGGCCAATATCTTTTCTTATATTTAGCATAGGTAGGTAGTCGAACCCTATTATTAAAACAAAATTGATAGAATTAGTCAATGGGATTTTTAATAGTATTTATAGCAATTATAATTGTTATAATTTTGATTTTCTCTTCTCCCAAACTCTCTCCCATCCCCTACTATCCTACTAACAAACACGATCTTCCTTTAATTATTAAAGCCCTTAAACTAAAAAATAATCAGACCGTCGTTGACTTAGGCGCCGGCGACGGCTTTGTCATCTTTACAGCGGCCAAAGAAGCTTATGAACGAAAGCTGAAGACGAGGTTTGTTGCTATTGAAATAAATCCTGTTTTAATTTTAATAATGAATATCAAGCGATTTTTTCACCCTAATAGGAAGAATATAAAAATCATTCACGGCAACATGTTTAAACCCGACTTTATGAACTTTATAAACTTTAAAAACTTTATAACTGTTTATCTGTATATTTCACCGTGGTTTATCGAAAGAGTCATTGAAAATTGGAAATTGAAAATTGAAAATTTTAGTGTCGTCTCCTACATGTATCCAGTAAAAAGCCTAAAGAAAAAAGAAAAAATAATTAGAGGAAAAAACTCAATTTTTGTCTATAATTTTTAGGATCTCTGAAGGTCTTTTGACAATAAAATCAGCTCCAGATTTTTTCAAGACATCGAGTCGGTGGAGACCCCAGGAAATCGCCAAGAACTTAACACCGACCTTTTGACAAGCTTCAAGGTCACGCAACTCATCCCCAACATAGACGACTTCTTTTTTAGATAGATTATTTTTTTTAAGAAATTTTTTTATCGCGTCGGCCTTGCCTAGAACATGACTGCCGCAGTCAAGATCGTTAAAAAAATTAATTTTTTTGGCTTTCAAAAACTTAGTAATGTTTTTTTCTTGATTAGAGGATAAAATCGCTAAACGATACCCTTTATTTTTTAAGATGAGAAGCAATCTTTTCATTCCTGGAAATAGACGAATCGTCTCAATAATCTTATTTAGTTCGTCTTGAGCCTCTCTGACTTTTTTATAAAGAAAAGGAATCTTAAACCATGACAACTGAAACTCTTTTTTTAACTGAAGATAGGTTTTTGACCTTATCTGGTTAATGATGTCTTTCTCTGGTAGATTGGTTAGCTTTTCTTTTTTAAGAAGGTCGATGATTTTTTTAAAGGTAAAATTAAGGGTGTTGGCAACGGTGCCGTCGAAGTCGAAGATAATTGTTGAAATCATAAAAAATTATATAATAAAATTTACTCTATGCTCTCTAATTTAATATATCTCGATTCCCAAATTAGCAAATTCTTATCTGTTCTCCTTCCTCATCTTCCCGCTTTCAACTACTTTTTTGCCTTTTTCTCCCTTATCGGCTCAGCCACTTTAATCTGGATTGTTTTAGCGATTTTATTAATTATTTTTGAAGAAATCAAGCATAAAAAGTTTATTCTCTACTTTGCTTTAAGCCTGATAACAACCGCCCTAGTCGTCAACGTCGTTGTCAAAAACATCGTCCGCCGCCCCCGGCCTTTCTTTGCCAAACAACAAATTTCTACAAATTTCAATAAATTTCTATCTATTTCTAATGCGACCTGTCCTCGCGATTTTTCCTTTCCCTCCGGCCACAGCGCTTCCGCCTTTTCCGCTGCCTGCATCCTAAGCTTTTTTGACAAAAAAAGAAGACGCTGGTACTACCTGATCGCTTCCTTAATTGCCTACTCAAGAATATACTTAGGATGTCATTATTTCTTTGACGTTCTTACCGGAGCTTTTCTTGGATATTTAATCAGCAAACTTTTTCTCAAATTCTTAATTCTAAATTCTAAATTCTAAATTCTTATATCACGTCGATTCTGCCCCGATACATTCCCATCCCGCAAGAGAAGTTGATTGTTCCGGATTCGGTTGGAGTAAATTCAATTAGATTTTCCCCGGGTTGAAGAGTTTTTTGAATCCCAAGCTTAGGGACGACAAAATAGGCCTGACAGCCAAAGACATTCTCACCAATTATTTTCCATTTAACTGGTATTCCTTTTTTAACACTAAAATAATTAGGCACATAGCCGCCGGTCACCACTCTCATATTTATTGTTTGCACGCCATTGTCAACTTTTGCTAGATTCGACACCCCTCGGGTGTCCGAAGCTAAGGGGTTGAGATTTATTCCGTAAAGCGAGAAAAAGTTGGAAAAATAAACAAAGCCTATGATAAAAACCAGAACGCCCATTGTCTTTATAAAATAGTTATAAAAACTTGTTTTGGTAAACGAACTTGCCGCACCTATTAAGACCAAAGCGGGCATTGTTCCAATGGCAAAAACCATCATCGTCAAAGCGCTCTGAATGGGCGAGCCAAGACCCAAAGCATAGACCTGGACCGCCTGGGTAAATCCGCAGGGCAAAATATAGGTAATCGCACCCAAAAAGAAGGGCGCTTTCCTTGGATATCGTATTAACTTATGCTCTAATTTCTCAAAAATCGTTTTATTTAATCCCGAAGGAATAATCGTTCCTATGGAAACTATTTTTGCCATATCCAGACCCAAAAGAAGCATAAAGACGGCGGCCAAAAGCGTTAAAAAAGGACCGAATTTCAAACTGGTAATCAAAACTTTTCCTACCAATCCTGCCAAAAAACCGAAAAATCCGTAGGAAAGAATCCGGCCGAGGTTAAAAAATATTCCTTTCGAAATATTCTCTGTAGGGAACAAAAATTTTTGTTCCCTACGATTGATAATGGACAAAAACAGCGCTCCCGACGTCGCCATACAGGTTGAGGTCGACGCGAATAAACCCAAAATAAAAACTGTCAAAAAGCTTAAACTACCAGAAAAATTAACATTAGGAAAGATACCGAGTTCTTTGATGATTAAATAGATAATAATCAAAAAAACAGCCATTATCCCGGCCTCAAGCAACCTTTTTAAAAAAGGCTCTTTAAACTCTGTCTCACAACAACAGTGATTTTTTACCATTTATTTTCCTGGTTTTGGTTTTCCACATCCGCCGCACATAGGATTATATTTTTTGCTTTTTTAAAAAAAGCGAATTGGTAACAACTGATATACTTGAGGCCGCCATTGCCCCTGAGGCAAAAATCGGGTTAATTTTTCCCATTATGGCAACCGGTATCAGAATAACATTATAAAAAAACGCCCAGAATAAATTGTAATAGATCGTCCTCATGGTTTTTTTGGAAAGCTCTATTGCCTGAACAACCGAATTGAGATCTTTGTTGACCAACGTAATACTTGAGGCCTCGATGGCAACATCGGTTCCGCTTCCCATGGCAATGCCAACGTCAGCCGCCGCAAGTGCCGGCGCGTCATTGATCCCGTCGCCGACGAAAGCGATTTTGTCATTTGTCATTTGGATTTTGGATTTTAATTCTTTGACTTTCTCTTCCTTCTCCTCCGGCAAAACTTCAGCTAAAATATTTTCCTTTTTTATCCCTAACTGTTTCCCGATCGCCTCAGCTGTCTCTCGATTATCACCGGTAATTATATATGTCTCAACCTCTAAATCTCTTAATCTCTCTAATGCTTCTTTCGCCGTCTCCTTAATTGTATCGGCAATGGCAATTAAACCCACTAACTCATCTTCAACATAAACATAAACTACTGTCTTGCCTTGATTTTGCAATTTTTGTGCCTGGTCACCCTTAGGGTGTCCAGCCACGAGTTTTCCCACATAAACCTTTTTTCCGTCAACAAACCCTTCAACACCTCTACCTGTAGTCGCTTTAAACCTTGAAACCTTTAAACTTTTCAAACCTTCCTCTTTTGCTTTTCTCACAATCGCCTCACCTAAGGGATGTTCGGAATTCTTTTCTATAGAAGCTGCTAATCTTAGTATTTCTTCACTTTTGACTTTTGACTTTTGACTTTTGACTTCTATTATGTCTGTCACTTCAGGTTTCCCTTTAGTTAGAGTGCCAGTTTTATCAAAAACAATTTTTTTTACCTTATGGGCCAGCTCCAGACTCGCCGCGTCTTTAATCAAAATCCCAATCTCCGCTCCCCTTCCCGTCCCGACCATAATGGCAGTCGGCGTCGCCAGCCCCATGGCACAGGGACAGGCAATAATTAAAACAGCAATGGCATTCAACATCGCCTGGATAAACCCGCCAGTCGGCAAAACATACCAAACGACAAAAGTAGCAATTGCCAACATGATGACAATGGGAACAAAATAGGAAGAAATGACGTCGACCAACCTTTGGATCGGCGCTTTGGAAGCTTGGGCTTCTTCAACCAGTCGAATAATATGGGAAAGCACCGTGTCGTGGCCTACTTTCTCCGCCCTCATCAAAAAACTACCGCTTTTATTTATAGTCGCGCCAATCACCTTGTCTCCCTTTTTCTTGTCAACCGGCATTGACTCACCCGTCACCATCGACTCGTCAACTGATGATTCTCCATCGGTTATCACGCCGTCAACGGGGATCTTCTCGCCAGGACGGACTCTTATTATGTCTCCGATTCTGATTTGATCGATTGGTAATTTGAGTTCTTTCATATTTCCAATAACTTTGTTTCTATTTTCTTTCTATCCTTTCATCATCTTCTTTCACCAACACCATTGCTTCCTTCGCCTGCAACCCAATTAGTTTCTTAATCGCCTCACCCGTCCCAGCTTTCGCCCTTGCCTCAAGATAACGTCCCAGTAAAATCAGGGCAATGATTGCCGTTGACGTCTCGAAATAAGGCATGAGACCACTATAATTAAATATAGTAATTACAGAGGAATATAAATAAGCGATGCTTGTCCCGACGACAACTAAAGTATCCATGTTTGCTCGTAGTTTTTTCAAGGCCGGCAAGGTTGCTTGGTAAAATGTCCATCCCGCCCAAAATTGAACGAAAGTCGCTAAAACGAACTGCAGGTAAAAATTTTTTATAACAAACATTATCAAAGCGGCGCTAATCAAACTAAAAACCGTTTTGATCTTAAGATCGTTTATTTCCTGTTTTTTCAACATCGCCGCATGATCGTGATGGCTGTCGTTGGCCATGTCCTCTTCCATGATCGCCTGATATCCGGCGTCCTTGATAACATCTTTAATTTTTTGATCATTGATGTCTTCCGCGCCATCAATCATCGCCTGACTGTTGGCCAGATTGACTACCGCTTCCCTTACTCCGGGAATAGCTTTCAAAGCTTTTTCCGTCGTATAGACGCAGGAAGCGCAATGCAAGCCTTTGATATAGAATTGTTTTTTCATACTCCACATCCTCCGCCCGTTTTCGGCGGCGCCTCGACTATCCCCTTGTCAACTAGCCATTTTTTCGCCTTCTGCCACCCCGACGCCGAGGAAAATTCCTCTCCCAAAACTCTTTTTGCCGGCAGTTCGCTAAAATTTTTTCCCTCTTTATTCTTAAAGTATAACGCTAGATCATAATAATTACTGGGAAACCAAAAGGCGTTGAAGTACTTGGCCGCCTCAAACATCTCTTTTTCCGTAGCGTTATTTGCTGCCATTAACTGTAACACTGCCAGTAATGCCATTCCATGATTACAATCAGGAAAAGCCGTCGAATTGTTGCAGCAAGGACGATAAATATTTGCCGCCACTTTCTGCACCAAATTTTCCTGTTCGGCTGTCATCGGAATAAGCACCGACTTGGCATAGTAATTCATCGGGCTGGTTTTGGAAAGACTCCATCCACCGGTTGAGGCGAAGTTTCCGGCGCCCTGCAAACCTCCGTAATTCATCATCTCACCCTCGGTCAAGATTTTGGATTTATTCAAAAGCCCAGCCGCCCAGAAAAAGTTCAGCAAAAAATATGAATTCTCCCGGTCGATCCTGATTTTTTTATTTGAACCTTTGGTCAAAATTTCCTCTTGTTTTTTAGTCAGCGGCTGACCATTTTGTTTATAGGTGTTGGTAAATTTGTCCAAATCTATCACGCCGGTAGCAATCATCTTTGGCCCAAGATCACCATATTTCGCATTGATTTCGAAGCCTTTTTCTGGGTTTATTTCGTCAAATAAATTTGCCCTCGTACTCGCTATTTTCTTGTCGACAAAATACTTTGTCACCTTGGAAAAGACTCCGAAGATTTGTAACATCAACAAAATATTAACAGCCAAACTGACTGCCAAAACAGTAGTCAAAAACCTGCTTTTTATGATTTTATTTATTTTTACCATTTTGTTTATTTTTAATAACTAATAAATAATAACTAATAACTAATATAGTTCCAAAAGTAACAATATCACCAACTGGATTCCTAAAATATTTGCTTATATTAAAAACAATCATACGTAATGGTCTTGTGTAGCCTTCCATCTGGTACATCTGAATTTTCCCAAAGTAGTTGGCAATAATAATCCCGACTCCGGAGACAATAAATATTCCCGCCCCCAATATTTTAAAAACTTCATAGATTTTTTGCCGGTTTTTTCCGGAAATCTTGTCCGTCAATTTTTCATAAAACAAACTTATGACAAAAAGCGGAAAAACAATTCCCAAGACATAGGCCAAAGATACGACGACTGCCTGAAATAGAGTTGGTGACAAACTTGTCAAAGTCACCGCCGCAAATAAAACTGGTGCGCAACAAGAAGAGGATAATCCCGAAATCAACCCCAAACTAAAAACGGAAATTATATTGGTATTTTTTTCTATTTTTGGCTTTCTAATTTCATTGAATCCCGATTTGATCGGGAGAAAATTGAAAATTGGTTTTAAGGTCATCACTCCCATCAATATCAAAAACAGTCCGCCCAGATAGTAGATTTCTCGATGAAACTGGTCGAAGAAAAAAATAAACACTCGAAATCCCAAAGCAACCGGAATCAAAATCGACGATAGACCCAAGGCAAAAATCAGGGTATAAAACATCACTTTGTTTCGACTTTTGAAGATCGTCCCTAAATAGGATGGAAACAAAAAAGTGATGCAACACGGAGCAAAAAGAGCCAAAGCGCCTGCTAAAAATGAAGCGGTCAGGGAAATGCCAAAGAAAAAATTAGTTGACATTCGCCTTAACCTTAAATACTAACTTGGCGTTGTCAGGATCGTTTGTCGTCACGTAGACTTCTCTCTCAATTAGTCCATAGACCGGCATGATGTAGGGCCTGTAGATGACTTTTATTTTTCCTTCTCTCCCGGGCTGTATCTCTCCGGCAAAATCCGAGACATTGTGCATGCCAAACAACTCTGATTCCTTACCATCAATTACCACTTGGCCAAGAGTACAGTTACAACTTGAGGAAATATTTGACAGTTGCAAAGGTCTTTGGCCAACGTTTTTCAAACTAAACTCGGCTGATTTTTCATCACTAACTTTTATCTTTCCCAAATCCTTAAAAGTCTTTTTGACTTCAGCTCTCGGCCTTTCTTTGTCAGTTGAAGAATAAGAAGCGATTGTCACCGCCGGTTTTTGTCCTCCCGCTACCAAAAAATAGGCGCCAAAAATAAATCCAACTGTTAAAATGACTCCCAATATTATCCAAATCGTTTTCATACTTTATAAACTTTATAACTTTATAAACTTAATTTATTTTCTCTTGAATACCTCGATTACCTCTTTCACTTTCTCATCAATATTTTTATTGGTCACCATTGACTGACGGACGCAGGTCTTGAGATGGTTTTCCAAAATCAGTTCATCGGCTTTGGAAAGAGCTGATTGGACCGCTTGGGACTGTTGGATAATGTCTAGACAGTACTCTCCCTTTTCCACCATCCGAATCACCTTTTCTAGATGTCCATGAGCAATTCTCAGTCGATGCAGCAGGTTTTTTTTATGGTTTTCCATTTTAAAAATTAATAATTTAAAATTTATATAATCCTCTCCTCCACCATAGGATAAAAACTATCTTAAACCATTGAAATATTTTTGTCAAGAGGATTTACTTGGTATTTGATTTAGATTAATAGAGTTTGTATAATGCGCTTTACAATGGATCGTAAACCGTTAGACACTGGTGTTAAAAATCTTTCAAGAAGAGATTTTATAAAGCTATTAAGAATAGGAACAGGTGGTTTGCTTCTAGCTATTTATCTCAACGGCTGTGGGCCTATGGCCGAATCTTCAGACCTTGAACCATTGCCCCAGTTAACTCAACCCCCTTTTTATATGGTCAACGGTGAACCCCAGCCCACATCTCAAACTTTGCTGAAACAAGTAAATCAAACGCTTCAAGGAATCGGCGTTGCATCCGGCAACGGCTATATTTTTCCCGAACAAACAGTTGTCAGAACCTGGAGTGGCTGGACTACAATCGAAGTCCCGTCCTCTAGCGGCAATAACACCTTAATAGTCACCGACCCTATCGATCTTATTATAAATAGAAAGAGGATCTTTACCAGTGGAATGTGGACCCCATCAACTATTCGAATGGAAACGACTGTTGATGCTACAAAAACTCCGTCAGATAAAGCCATTATCACCACCACCACCAAAAACTTTAAACGTTTTTTAGACGAAACTGGGATAAAATACGAGGATGTTCCCGAAGCCGTTTTAAAATACTATCAATATGGTACAAGGTATTCAGTTTCTTCAGAGACAGGAGAGTTAGACTATATACCGGGCACCGTTTCTTTTATTTATCGTTTGGCAACGGCCCTTAATCTCGCCACTGATAAACTGACGGAAAAAATGTTAACTGATAATCCGGAAGTTAACCTGGATCTTGTCAGCGGTGCCGCGATGGAAATGAGAAACAAACTGGTAGCCACCCTTTTTTCTGGTGACACAACCGAACTGGCAACTTTTTTCATAAAGGATATAAATAATCCTGATGACGTCGAGTTCGCAAAAAAGGCTAGTCAAACATTGGTCGAAGTCATCACCCCTTACCAAGAAAGGGTAAATTATATTAAATCACCAGAGCTTGCTTTAGCTATCTTGAAAGCGCTTGATAGCCTCTCCAACATTATTCATAATCCAGCTGATTCTGCAGAAGTTAAAGCAACAAAAAATGAGAAATTTGAAGCAATTAGCTGGTTAGCAGAACACGACAATGGCATCTGGATACCGATGGAATCTAACAAAACCAAAGAAGATAAAGAGGTTTTGTGGCTCGACCTGCCGGAGACTAAACCCCGAGCGCTTCTTGTCAGAAAATCAATGGCCGAAGCTAAAACCGACAATAATGGCGTTGTCACTACTGATTATTCTTACGGCAACGAGATAGTATTCCTTTATCCCGGAACAAAACAAACTCTTTACTTTCAACAGAGAAAAAACAAGCCACCAGAAGAGATTGTTTCCGAGATGGTAATTGCTTCTTCAAAAAAGACATCACAAGATGAGTTAAGAAAACAAGGCTATGAGTTCTCTGGTAAAGACTGGTATATTGACAGTATATCCGAGATCGACCCACAAAACGTCCGACTGTTCTATCTACCGGACAAAAATCAGATATGGTGGGGCTTACCATTAAAACATGACGGAGAGCTGAAAGAAGCCAGTTTTACCGGAGACTTTGGTTCCGATCTGATACGATTATTTACCAGAGGTGACAAATTTGTTTCCCAGGAAATTTTGCTTAGTTCTGGAAAAATCTATAATAGCGCGGCCAATCGCTGGGCGTCTGACATCACAGAATACTGGAAACAGCTGATGGCCGAAGGAGTAAATAAAGTAACAAATTTAGGATTAATGTCCCCCCAAATGCTTCTTGCCAGATCCTCTAAAGGCCTATATGTCCCATCTGATGAAATGTTGCAAAAACTTATCATCTCTTGGTTTTATCAATCGATTTTCAACAATAAAAATGTCCCTTATAGCTACGGTTTTGTCATGGAAGACTCAATCAGTATTTGTGATACAGACGGCAATCCAATTGGTTGCTATTTAAAAAGATTTGAGCCTTTTCATTTTTATAAACTTACTTGGCTAAATATCAATGGAGAAAAAAAACCGTACCTGGTTATTTCACCGGATGATAAATTTGTCATCCCATTACAAATAAACTCTTTGCAGTTAGTCGGCTCAGGACGAAGCGCAAGACAACATGAATTTTTAACAACCTATCTTCCCTGGATAATAATTGGTGTTTATCTAGCGGCAAAAACTCCGGCTGCGGTAGGTAAAACCTTAGAATTTTTTGGTTGATAATCGTTACCGATTATTTTTCAACGCCATAAAATTTTACACGATCGCCTCTAAACATCAGGTCGATCTCACCGGTTGGGCCGTTTCTGTGCTTGGCGATGAAGAGTTTGACTAATCTTTTGTTTTGATCAAGGATATCCTCTGACTCCTCCTCAAGATACAAAAACATAACGACGTCGGCATCCTGTTCTATTGCTCCTGATTCTCGAAGATCTGCCAACTGGGGTTTTCTTGTTCCTCTTTGCTCAACCGCCCGGGAAAGTTGAGAAACGGCGAGAACAGGAATTCTAAGCTCACGGGCAAGATTTTTCAGTCCTTGGGAAATAAAAGAAACTTCGTTCACCCGCGACTCAAAGTAGCGACCAGCATTGGCCAGCTGAAGATAGTCAACGATTAAAAGCCGGGTATTTTTTTCCATCTTCAGCTTTCTCGCTTTTGTTCTCATCTCAAGAATAGACAGTCCCGGCGTATCATCGATATAAATCGGTGCTTCGGAAAGCTCTCCCATTGCTTCAGTCAGTTTTTTGTAGTCTTCATCGGAAAGCCTACCGGTTTTTAACCGCCAAGCATCAATGTCAGCCTGGCCGACCAAAAGTCGGTCAATTAACTCTTCCTTACTCATCTCCAGTGAGAAAAAACCAACCGGCAGTTTGTCTTTGACGGCAACAGATAACGCCATATTCAAAGCTAGACTTGTCTTGCCGATTCCTGGACGGGCCGCTAAAATCAGTAAATTTGAATCCTGCATTCCCGCCAGTTTATTGTCAAGATCAACAAAACCAGTCGGCACTCCTCTTAAATGAGTTCCTTTTTTCATAAACTCCTCGAGCCGCTCAAAACTTTCTGCTAAGATATCTTTTAGTTCAATAAAATCCCGATGAAGATGTTGTTGGGATAAAGAAAAAATTTCCACTTCGGCGTCGTCAAGCAGTTTTTTCACATCGCCTTTTTCCTCAAACGCCTTCTCCACTAATCGTGACGAGAGCTCAATTAGCTTTCTTTTGACAAAGTGGTTTTTGACGATCTGACCATAGTGTTCAATGTAGGCCGAGGTGGGAACGGTATTAATTAGGTCGGCTAGATAACCTTTGCCGCCGATTTTTTTTAAGGCATCTTCGCTTTTGAGCTCGTCTTGAAGAGTCACCACGTCAATTGGTTTTTGTTTTTCAAAAAGAGTCAGCATCGCCTTATAAATCAGTTGATGCTCTGAGCTGTAAAAATGGTCTGGCTTTAAAAACTCCGCCACCAGATTAATCGCGCCTGAGTCAATTAAAATCGCACCTAAGACCGATCGCTCGGCCTCGGCGTCATGAGGAGGAACCTTTAGTGCATCAGAAGAAACTGCCATATTAAATTTCTAAAACTACCACCTTCATCTCCACATCTTGCAGATTTTCTTTTTTAACCACTAACTTCGGTTCGGGAACTGCCTTCTCAACTCCCATCTTTTCTAAAAATTTATCAACCGAACTAAGTTTCCCAAAACCCTTTTGGTTAAGACGGGAATGATTGAAGTGCATTGGGATGACAATTGAGGGTTCAATTTTTTTGACCAATTCAGCCGCTTCGGACTCATCTATCGTGTAAAACCCACCTGTTGGAACAAAGAGAACATCGATGTCACCCAGGCTGTCAAGAAAGCTGTCTTCAGGTAAATAACCTAGGTCGCCACAATGAAGAAGAGTGACTCCTTCGGCTTCGATTTTATAGAGAATATTTTCTCCCCTTTCGCTGCCTTTTGTCTTGTCATGATAAGATAAATAACCAAATATTCTTATCCCTTTGCATTCAAATTCACCGGGCATATCGATAATCAGTTGTTCACCGGTTTGAGGCTTTAAGACTGCTTGAATATTGTCGTGGTCCTTATGATGATGTGAGACGGTAACAATGTCGGCTTCAGTTTTGGGAAACTTTATTCCAACCATCTCGGGATCATATGGGTCGGTAACCAGTTTAGCGGTTTTAGTTTTGATTAAAAAAGACGAATGACCTAAGTATTTGATTTCCATAAGTGTAAACAGAATAGCAAATTGAGTTTTAAAATTCAATGACAAATCTGCTCTTTTACTCTCTCCTGCTGGTCTTGGGGTAGTTTGTCAATCTGGTTAATTAGTTTGCCAATAGTATTTTGGTAGATTAGATCGGAGGCGGTTGAGGCGGCTTTGCTCGTAAGGTCCTGAACAAAGCTGGCCGTCTCTCCCAACACCTCTCCACCGATCTTTTTCGCTTTGTCAACCGAATCAACGATAAGATCGTTTTTCTTCTCCACCTCGCCAAGAACCGAAGGAATATCTTGAGATTTTTTTTTGATAAAAAAACCAAATATTGCTGATATTAAAATTAAAAAAGAAATAAAGATCGCTTTTATTAATAATCTCCGATTAGTTTTCTCTATTGGTTTTATTGCCATAATGTTATTTTACAGCATTTCGCAAACAAACTATTCCCTATATAATCTCCCACCCTCTTACACCGACTCGGTGAAATTTATGGCGTCATAATAAGATAAATTATTCTAAAATTAGTCTTTTTATTATCTTAAGTTTTCTCTGATAATCAATATTATTTTCAACGAATTTTTTATAATCGACAGGTTCCAATATTGAAATTTCGTATAAATATTTACTTAAAATCTTGTTGTTGAGGTAACTATTATAAGATGAATACGTCCAAAATTCAGGTTCATCTACTAAATAGTTTGTTACCGGATTAAGATGAATATATCGTGAAACATGAAGTAACTGCTCATTGTTGTTAATCTTAACGGTTTTAAAAGACGACTGCCATAAAGGACCTTTTCTTTTAAATTTAATATTAAAATAGCGGGTAAAACTATTCTCCAAATCATTAATAAATTTTGTAAAAGTATTACTTTTTGATATTTTAACTAATAAATGATAATGGTCTGGCATAATGCAGTATGCGATTATTTTAATTAACGGGTTTTCTTTTTTTATAAATAAAGAAGTAAAGTGATATTTTTTTTTAGAAACAGCCAAGGAAAAACGTTCCTTTACTAAACTTGAATTATAGTAATCAAGCAGCTCAATAAATCTTTGGCAATTGTTTTTATCTTTAAATATCCCAAAGTTAGCAATACTTTTATTAAAAACGTGAAAGATATTACCTTCATAGAACTTTCTCATATAAGGTTATTTTGGAGCTATGTAAAATATTTGTCAATGGACTATAGTCTACAAAACAGTATTTTTAGACTGTCAAATCAACTAATTTTTCACCGACTCGGTGTAGAGTTTTTGGCCAAAGAAATGAGCCTAGGACGAGAATCGAACTCGTAGTCTAACCCTTACCAAGGGTTTGTTTTGCCACTAAACTACCTAGGCAACTTAATAAATTATACAGTATAATATTTCTACTGGTGATCGTAGCTCAACCTGGTAGAGCATCAGCCTGTGGAGCTGACTGTTGGGGGTTCAAATCCCCTCGATCACCCATAAACCAACTTAGACACCCTAAGGGTGACTTCAGCTTTTTTTCAGAAAAAATAATATAAAATAGTTAACAAGGAGGTGAAAAATATGATGCATCGTTTGAGCAGCTGAAAAAAGACCTTTCATAAACCGAGGCGAAGATACTCGTTTTTTATCTTTTTTAAGGAGCCGTTGATTTTGGAGGGGTGTTCCTATAAAAGTAAAAAACGATGTATTGAGCCGAGGTTAATTTTACGGAGACATTTTTAAATACTGATAAAATCCTTTTAGCTTTTCGTCGTTTGGTAGCTTAATCAATCCCTGTTTTTCCAAAAACTCCTTGGCTTCCTTTAATTTTTTTTCCTTAATTAAAATTCCCACATAGTTCTCATAAGCTAGATAGTAGTCACCATTATCGATTGACTTTTTATAAAGCTTCTCCGCCTCGGCCAACTCCCCTTTTCTCTCATAAATGACACCAAGATTGTTCCAGTTTACCCACCAATACGGCGCTAGCTCAGTTGATTTTTTAAAATGAACAGCTGCTTGGTCAAATTGACCGTTGCGAAACAAGGCAACGCCAAAATTATTCTCCAGATCAAAAGAGATATTTTTTCCTTGACCATCATGGGAAAATAAAACCAGTTCATTTCTCCAGTCAAAAGTCCTCACCAAAGTCCTCACTGAAAATAAAACAATAATTAGCAAAACAATAAACTTTGAACTTTGAACTTTGAACTTTGAACTTATTATCATGCTTCCTATCATTCCCAACAGTCCAACCATCGGTAGATAAAACCAGCGCTCAGCTGCCGTCATATTAAGAGGAACGATTTGAAGATGGGGCAAAAGACCGGTCAAAAACCAGAAGAAAAAAAAGTTAAACAGCTTGCTTTTGATTTTAAAAGCAATATAGATTAGTAAAAAGAAAAAAATCAGATCAACAGCCAACGGTAGATAAAAATCAGAAAGGTTCGCTGTCAACACTACCCAGTGCTGAGCAATCGCCAGCCTGGCCGGAAAGAAAAACTTTTCCAGATAAAAAAGAACAATCTTAGGAATGGTTAATAACCGTTGAAAAAAACTGACTCTCATAATGGGAAAGAGGCCTTTGCCCTGAACATAAGTGGCGCCAGTAACCAATCTTTGTAATAGATAGACAAAGAAAAAAAGACTACTAATGACAATAAAATTTATTAAAGACTGTCTTTGGAAAAAGAAAAGATAAACAGCGGCAATGAGAAAAAAGACGATGCCGGTTTCTTTGGTTAAAAGAGAAAGAAAGATTAAAAGTGAAACGATAAACAAGTTTTTTAAAGCTTTTTTTCCTTTTATTAACGTCAAAAGTCCAACCAGTCCAAATAAAACAAATAGTGGTTCCTGGTTGGCCGAGATAAAAGAAACGGCTTCTGAATTGGCTGGGTGAACAAGAAAAATCAGGGAAAGAAAAAATGCCAATAGGCTTTTTGTTGGAAAAAACCAAGATAATAAAAGAAAGACTAGAACCGCGTTAATAAGGTGAACTGCGACTTGAAAAAGACGAAAAAGCCAGGGATGGCCGGCGGAAATCACATATAACCCTGTCTGAATTGATGATGACAGCGGACGGTAGTACGAGCTGTTTTCGATAATATTTCCCGATGCATCAGCCGTCTTTCCTTGAAAAAATAACGGAATGTTTTTAATTGAGTGAACCGCCGGATTATTAACTAAAAACTCCTCATCATCCCAGAGAAACTGGTTAAAGAAACTGCTAAAATAAACGACTAAGCCAATTAAAATTATTAAAAAAATATATCGCCTCATTTTTCTTAAATTATACTGTATAATATATTTTTATTAAAAACGCTCCGCGCCCGCAGACTCAAATGATCTTTAAGGCAAACTCTATTAAACGAACCATCTCCTCAACTATGGCCTCTCAACACCCTGATCACGCGAGTACTCCCTACTGGCTTAATCAACCTTTTATTGGTACTCACCATGAGACCGAAGAGTGTTTTCGCTGTTTTTCCGAACTCGGGATTGATGAGTATAAATGGGACTGGGAAGGCAAACTGGTTGACGAGTCGGTGATTGAAAGACTTCTCAGTCAGCATATAAAATACTTTCGTCAATATCCGCTGGGTGTGAAAAAGTTTCTTACCTTTCGTCTGCCTAATCCTAAAGTTGAAACCGAGTTTAGAATTGGCCGGACCTTTATGGGCATCTTGACCGCTGCTTCTCTGGCAAAACAGGTCGGTTTTAAGATTACCCCAATTTTCGAAGTAATTCTGCCGATGACCGAGACTGCTTCCGAGATGATTGATATCCAGGAAGCCTTTCGGGAAATCGCCAGTTTAAAACACCGGCTCTACCGGCTTGACCTTGGCATCATTAAGCATATTAAAATCATTCCTCTTTTTGAACAGGTGTCAACCATTATTAGATCAGATAAAATTTTGAAAACCTATCTTCATCTTCACCAAAAAAAGTTCGGCTACTGCCCAAGATATCTTCGGCCCTACCTGGCTCGGTCAGACCCGGCCTTAAACTCGGGGCTGGTGGCCACCGTCGTCGCCATCAAAATTGCCCTTTCCCGCTATCGTCAGTTTGAAAAACAAACCGGCGTCATTCTTCATCCAATCATCGGCTCGGCCTCCCTTCCCTTTCGCGGCGGTCTAACACCAAAGACCGCTGAAGACTTTGCCCACGAATATCAAGGAGTGAAAACCGCTCTTATCCAAAGCGCTTTCCGCAACGACTATCAAAAAGATGACTTAATAAAGGGAAAAAAAAAGTTGGGAAAAAAATTAAAAAAAGGAAAAGCTAAAAACATAGATAAGATTTCGGAAAAAAAACTGATTAAGACGATTAGTTTTTTTGAAAACTCCTATCGGAAAACGATTGAGTCGCTGGCGCCGATTGTCAATAAAGTTGCCTCCTACCTGCCAAGAAGAAGGGAAAGAGTCCAGCATATTGGACTTTTTGGCTATTCGCGAGGGGTAGGCAAAGTGAGGTTGCCGCGGGCGATTGGATTCACCGCTTCTCTCTACTCTCTCGGCATTCCGCCAGAACTTATAGGAACTGGTCGGGGTTTGAAAAAAGCAAAACAGTTAGGGAGTTTGGATTTAATTGAAAAACACTATTTTAATCTGAAAGCCGATCTTTTACGAGCTGGACGTTATCTTAGTAAAAAAAACTTGGCTGATCTTGCTAAAAAAAACCGTCACTGGCAGGAGGTTGAAAAAGATGTTTTGGAGATTGAAAACTATCTTGATGAAGAGCTTAAACCGATTAGTTTTGAAGAAAGACAGCATCAGTTGCTAGCAGAGAAACTCTATAGTTGCCTTCGGTCTGGCCAGTCTTTGACTGAGATGATTTCTGAGATGGCTATTCTTAGGAAGAGCTTAGGTTAAAAAGCGTTCTCCTACCCGCCTTGTGGGAAACGGACTCTACAAAAAACGCGCCGGGCCCGCAGACTCACTCTTTGGACTCGGCAGCGCATGAAAAAAGCTCAAAAGTCAAAAATCAAAATTCAAAAGTTTTCTTAACCAGACCACATTCCTTGAAAAAGATTTGTTTCGTCCCTTCTCATAGGTTTTTTTGAAAATTTATAACTTATAATTTTAGACTACAGGATATTTTTTTATTTGTCAAGCGCATTTTTATTTTCAATAAAAAAATGCGCGCAGACCACGTACACGCGCTCCTCCGACGCGAGGCTGTAAGCCTCGGGAGGAGGTAAGCGTTGTACTGTGGTCAATAGGTATTTTGAGGCTAAAATGAAGAACCTATAGAAAAATATCAAATTTAAAATTTGTCATTTGTCATTACCGCCCAGTAGCTCACAATCGCCGCTGACACTATTACATTCAAACTCTTATTAATCCCCCACATTGGTATCTCCACTATCTGGTCAGCTAACTTTAGAGCTTCTTTAGTAATGCCGGAAGTTTCATTGCCAAAAATCAAAGCCACTGGCAACGTGTACACCGCTTCGGTGTAATTTATGGCGGTTAGGTGCTGCTCTACTGCGATTACTTTCAATTCATAATTCTTAATTCTAGATTCTAAATTTCGCAAATCTGCTATAGCTTCGCTTGCAGATTTGCGATACTCCCACGGCACGACCTTATAAGTCCCAATCGACGCTTTTTTTATCCGACTGTTGGGCGGTATTTCCGTCTCACCGCAGAGATAGATCTTTTCAATCGCTAAAGCATCAGCTAAACGAAACAGCCCGCCGATGTTATAGGTATCATAGATGTTTTCGAGGATAAAATAGATTGGGCGACGCTTAATAGTCTTAAGCTTCTCGGCAATATCTTCTTCTTTAATGTCACGTAATTGTTTAGCATTCAATTTCATTTTGTTTTATTATATCAATTTAGAATTCATAATTTATAATTCAGAATAAAATTTAGAATTTTAGAATTTAAAATTTTAATTCTTAATTCTGAATTCTAGATTCTAAATTCTTAAGTCCTATAGTTGACATCCCAACAATCTCATAGTATAATACTGGCATGAAAAAAATATTAGTTGCTTTCGCGCTACTCGTTATAGGTTATACGTTATACGCTACACCTGCCTTAGCAGACTGCGTCGGCCAGTACGGCCAATACGGACAACCTTGTCCTTCATACGCAATTGTTGTTGACAAGATGGTTGCTAAACCAGGCACTTCTGACTATGTTGACAATCTTTCCGTTTCTGATCCCCGTTTCTCTCCCGAAGCCGATGTTTGGTTCAAAGTCAAAATCAAAAACACCTCAACCACTAAATTGGTCGGTATGGAAGTAAAAGATACTGTTCCTTCATATCTTGAACCAATAGAGGGACCGGGCGTTTTTAACTCAACTACCAGAGAAATCAGTTGGAATGCTGGAGATTTTGACGTTGACCAGGAAAAAACATTCTATCTAAAAATGCGGGTTTTAGCTCAATCCAACCTACCAGCTGACAAAGGACTTTTCTGTGTCACCAACTTTGTTAAGGCTGACTCGGCTAATGCTTATGACGATGACACTGCTCAACTTTGTATCGAAAAACAGGTCGCCGGAGCAGCTGCTGTTCCCTCAGCCGGACCGGA
>Ga0172371_10004100_pt1 | contig 22245 bp, 16 predicted proteins | sample Lak12m_FD_114543 | JGI IMG/M metagenome (GOLD analysis project Ga0172371, IMG submission 114543) | Freshwater microbial communities from Kabuno Bay, South-Kivu, Congo - kab_022012_12m | ecosystem: Environmental > Aquatic > Freshwater > Lake | place: Democratic Republic of the Congo: South-Kivu...
GGGGCCCCCGGTAGGTCGCGGCTGCCATCGGCCCGCGTGCGGGCCAGACGCGACTCCAGAGAACGACGCCAAGGCTGCCGCCGCCCACGTGCCCGGCCCGCCAGTCCGCGGGTACGCCGCCCCCGCGGACCGCGATCTTGAAACAGCCCCCGCGGCCTTGGCCCAGCCGTGGCGGCGGGGGCCCGTGCGGAGTACAGTTGGCGTAGGGCCCATAGCGGTTGGCATGGGTCCGGCGTCGCGGGTCTGTCTGGAGGATGGCTCGGGGTTTCATGGGACCCCCGGAGGTGCGCCATGACCCTCGCAGAGATCGTCGCCAAGAAGAAGCTCATGCCAGCCGTGATCAGCGTTCTTCCCGACCAGACTCTTCAGGAGGCCATCGACCTCCTGTGTCGACACCGCATCGGCGCTCTGATTGTCGTGCATCCGGTCAGTGGCCGGATTGTGGGGGTCTGCTCCGAACGCGACGTGTTACGAGCCTTGTGCAGTGAGTGCCACCGGCAGCCGACGGCCACCCGGATCGGGGAGATCATGACCTCAGACGTCGTCATCGCCGAGGCGACCCAGCCGGCCATGGGCGCGTTGCGGGTGATGTCGGTGCGCCATATCCGGCATCTGCCCGTGCTGGAACGGGACCGCCTCATCGGCGTGGTCACCCTCGGCGATGTCCTGCGTGAGCTTCACGAGCAGGACGAGGCGCGCATCCATTCCCTCGACGAGTACCTCAGCGGGACTCACCACAGCAGCGTGTTCTGATGGCCTCCGTGTAGCGGCCGAACTCCTTGCCGGCCTCGTAGAAGGCGACCACGCTCTCCACGGGGGTACAGGGCGCCAGGTTGTTGGCCTCACGGAGGACGAAGCGGCCTCCCTCCATGATGCCACTGGCGCAGATCCGTCGAACGTCCTGGCGAATGGCCTCCGGCGAGCCGCTTCTCAGCAGCATGACCGTCGGTCCACCCCGGACCTCCACGTCAGGCCCCAGGTCGCGACGCAGACGGCCGAAGTCCACCGGGAAGCCTGTGTCGAAGGACATCACCCGCAGACGGTCCCGCAGGAAGCGGAAGTGCCGGGTGGCGTCGCCGCACAAGTGGATCGACGTCGGGCCCCCGTCGCTGAAGGCCTCCAGCAGACGGCAGTGGTAGGGGAAAACGAAGCGCTCGTACTGGTCCGTCGAGAGCAGCGCGATGGCGTCATCGGCAAATCCGTAGGGGCGTCTGAACTGGCCCTCGTCCGGACTGCCCGGGAAGCGTTGCCAGCGCCAACGCCGCAGGGCCTTGATGCGCTCGATGACGTGGTCGGTGATGAAGGTCATGAGGTCGTGGAAGTACCCCGGGTCCTCCATCATATCCAGGCACACTTCCGTGGCCCCCCGCAGCTTGTAGGCCAGGTCGAAGGGGCCGTCGGTCCCCTCGCCGGGGAGGGCTGTAGGCGGCAGCACCGGCCGGCCCTCGAACTCCAGCTTCGGACAGCGCTCCTGCATAGTCTCGAAGAACTCCAGGGCCTGGGCCAGCAGCGTGCCGCTCCAGGGCGGGTCCGGCGGCTGCAGGCGGTATAGCCGGCGCTTGTCGTCCTTGAGGATCTCCCGCGTGTCGGGGACGTCGTTGCCATGGAAGACGAACGGGCAGCCCATCCACCCCGCCTCGTAGGAGTTCTGGAAATCGATGGCCATCTGCCACCCCCGTGCCGGAGGTCCCATTTCCTGGTCGCAGAGGAGGTTGTGGCGTTGCCAGCGCTGGTAAGCCAACTGGCAGCGGATCTGGGCCTCCGCCGAGGTGAAGAAGTCCTCGAAGGTGTAGCCCGTATCGTTGATGGCCGGGTTACCGAAGAGGTTGCGGATGCTCCCGGACACGCTGACGGGGACCCGGTACGGGCGCCGTTTCCAGTAGGCATCCCAAACGCGGCGGACCTCCTCGTTGTGCTGCTGGACATCGATTGCCTGCGTCAGTGTATAGGCCATGGTCCACGGTCCTTCGTATGCAGCCGACGGCCGCGAAGCCGTGGGCCAGGAGGTGTTCGGCTAGGGCCGATCCCACCCACCCGATCCCGACCAGGCCCACGGGACCTGTAGCGGCTGCCATATGCTGCCTCCCGCCGGCGGTGGCACCGTGACCGGCCCGGGGAGCTTCCTGCCCAGGCCTACCCCGCACTCGCAGGACACTACCACCGGCAAGCGCAGAGCGCTACCTTGCGCCCGCAGGTCAGGGCTGTTCCGAGAAACCGTCAGCCGGCTCTGGCTGTAGGGCTGGAATCCGTCCGGCCCCAGGGGTCCCCATCGGAGTGGGGACCTACAGATGCAGGCACAGATACGCCGCCCTGCGAACCGTGATCTTGAAACAGGCCTGCCCGCAGGTTGCGGCGAGTGGGAAGCGGCGACCGCCGGCGCTATAGTCCCGCGTCCGTACCGGGATGTCACAGAACAGGACCGGGCATGGACTGCGGTGCGATCATGCGGCGCCACGGCGTCTCTGCGACCGGGCTTCTGCCCTGACCCCCGCAAGGAGTGGCAGACACGATGAAGACCGTGATCGGGTTCAACGGTAGTCCGCGGCCTCTGGGCAACACGTCGCGGCTGGTGAAGGCGGTGCTGGCCGGAGCCGAGGCCGCCGGCGCCAAGACGCGCTACGTGCACCTGTCGTCGCTGCGCTTCGGGGGCTGTACGGCCTGCATGTCCTGCCGCGCGCAGGCCGCCTGCGCCCTCAGCGATGACATGGCCAAGATCGTGCAGGACATCTTCCAGGCTGACGCCATCGTGATCGGTTCGCCGGTCTACATGTGGCAGGTCAGCGGCCAGGCCAAGCTCTTCATCGACCGCCTCTACCCGGTGCTCAACGCCGACTTCAGCACGCGCCTGAGTCGCAGGCCGAAACTGGTTCTGGCGTTCACGCAGGGCCATCCGGACGCCACCTTCTTCCGGCCTTACTTCGAGCAGACCAAGGCCGTTCTGGGCTTCCTCGGCTTCACCGTCACCGACATCCTCTCGGCGGCGGGCACGCGCGGTTCGGAGGATGTCGAGAGACAGACCGAGGTGCTGGCCCGGGCGCGCGCGGCGGGGGCAGGGCTGGCGTGAGGTCGGCCCTGAGCGTGGGGAGCCCGCTCGAGAGCGGTGACACGTCACCGGCAGCCCGAAGAGTCCCGTCTGGCGCCGTGACGCGGTATCTGGATACTGCGCCGGCCGCAAGGCCCAGCTCTGGAGTGTCGGCGACTCGTCGCCGCTTTGGGCCTGGCTTGGCGCCGACGCGGAGGTCCCGAGCTTGGCCGCAGCCCCCACCGGCTTGCCTGCGCTCGCGCCTCCGCCCCTCGCTCCGGAAGGCACAATAGCTGCCGTCCGGTGACGTTAGCCGGGCGAACCACGACTCGAGGCGCGGACCTGGGATCGGTACACCATGGACGTCGCGGCTGGTCCTGCATCACCTATGCCACCAGCGCCCGCCGGCGCGGGGTCTCGCCTCCGCCTCCGTACCTGGGGTCCCTGGCTGGCGATGGCGCTTATCCTGGCCTGCTACGGGGGCTTTCTGGCGCACCATTTCGCGCCCGCCATTTCCTCGCCTGACGCCAACGGCTACTGGGCCCAGGGCTCGTTGCTGGCCACCACTGGCCGGACCTGGTTCGTGCCGGACTCCGACGTGCAGTATATCGGCATGCACTGGCTGGTGGCCGAGGATGGGCGTTACTACAGCCGCTACCCCCCTGGGTTGGCGGTGCCTATTGCCTTGGTGTACAGAGCGTTCGGCTACCCCGCCACGGTGCTCATCAACCCGGTCCTGTCCGTGCTTGGCCTGCTCGGGCTTTTCCTGCTGACGCGGCGGCTGGCCGGGGCCTGGTGGGGCGTCCTGGCTGGGGTGGCGCTGGCCGTGACCCCGGACTACGTGCGGCACTCGCTCCAGAACGACTCTCACATGGCGGTGACGGTGCTCCTGGTCTGGGGGCTGTGGTGCCTGCTGCGCTGGCACCAGGAGGGGCGCTGGGGCGATATCCTCGGCGCTGGCCTGGTGCTGGGGACCATCCCCACCGTGCGCTACCCCGAGGCCCTCTACGCGCTCGGGGTCGGGGGGCTCCTGGGGCTGCACCTGTGGCGGGCGCCCCGACGCTGGCGGCAGGCCCTGGTCGGGCTGGCTGGGGCCCTGGTGCCGTTGGTCCCCCTGATGGTCCGCAACCAGCTCGCTTTCGGTGCCTTCTGGCGGACGGCCTACAGCCTGACGAACGAGCAGACCGGCTTCGGCTGGGATTACTTTCAGGCCCATGCCGTGGCCTATGTGCGCGCCCTCAACGCGGATGGGGTCGGGCTCTTCTTCGGGCTGGGGCTGGCGGGGATGGCGCTGCTCTGTTGCCGGCGCCAGGACCGGCCCTGGGGGGTGTGCCTCGTCCTGACGGTCGTGCCGGTCACTCTCCTCTACATGGCCTACTACTGGGCCCCCGGCCGGCTGGGTGGCGATGCCGCGGCCATGCGCTTTGTGCTGCCCACATTTCCCTGCTACTACCTGGCGGCGGCCTGGGTGCTCCGGCTCCTGACGGAGTCTGCTCCCCGTCACACGGCCATGGCGGTCGGCCTGGTTGCCGGGGCGGTCCACCTGACGTGGGGTGCGTTCACCATCGCCGCCGAGATGCCGCGCCAGTGCTACTCGAGCAAGGCCTTGGCAGTCCTGACGCGCGAGATGGAAGCGCGGGTGCCGGTAGGGGCGGTCGTGATCTCGAACCAGGCGATCCTGCAGCACCTCGACTTTGTGCGGCGGTGGCGTTGCGCCGACGTGACGGTGCTGCAGCCCCGTCTCGGAATGCGGTTTGGCCCCCGCCCCGGTTCGGAGCCCGGTGCGCCGGCACCGATGCAGGCGGAGAAGCGCCGTATCGAGGCGGGGAAATACGAGGGGCAGGGCTCATTCGGCCGGGAGCGGGCCATTGCCTATGACCTGCGGGCGTGGGCGGCTGGGGGTCCCGTCTTCTTCATCGGCAGCGAGGCGGAGATGCAGCGTCTGGCCCCGAGCTACCTCGGTGGGCGCTACCTGGAGGAGGTGGCTCGCGTCGCGCTGCCGGCAGCTCCTGCAGATGAGCGTGCCGCCCCCAGCCGGCGGGGGCTTGCCGGCCGGCTCGGGCCGGCCGGGACCGGGCCCGATGGCCCGCCGGGCCCCGGGGCCGGTCCACCTGCCTTTGGGCCAGGGGCAGGGGGTGGGTCCCCCGGCGGCCCTCCCGGGGCCGGGCCGGGTGGGCCAATGGGGGCCCGATTCCCGAGGCCTCCGGGGGCACTGGGTGGACTGATGGGGCTATCCGCTGAGGTGCGCGAGATCGTGATCGCCCGCTGGACATGGCAGCCGGCAGGACCGCGCTGACAGGAACTCGCCAGACGGGAGCTTGCCGGCTACCTCACGGTCGCGGCCGTGCCAGAGGACCGGCCCGAGCGGCACGCGCCAGCACGCGCTCACCCGTAGCGGGGACCGCGACCATGGAACCGCCCTGCCGGCCCGCAGGGCTGTTTCAAGAAACGGCTGCCAGCCTTGCGACGGGGCCGCCGGTAGGTCGCGGCTGCCATCGGCCCGCGTGCGGGCCAGACGCGACTCCAGGGAACGACGCCAAGGCTGCCGCCGCCTACGTGCCCGGCCCGCCGGTCCCCGGGTACGCCGCCCCGCGGACCGCGATCATGGAACCGCCCTGGCCGGCCCGGCCCCCGGGTTGCAGGCGGCCCTGTCGCCCTTTACCTTACGTAGCAGGCAGCGCCAGGAGGGGGCCGTGGGGGCCCCCAGGAACCGCCGGCAGGCGACGACGCCCAGACCTGGCCTGCGAGGAGGCACGACGATGGCGCTCCGCCCCGTGTGTGTTGCCTGCCTGTCGATGATCTCATCCCTGGCCCTGGTGGTTCTGCTCTGCCGGGTCCCGAGCGCCTCGGCTGCCGAGGCGGCTTACCAGACGGCCGACGAGGCCTACGGGGTGGGTGCGGCGCACTACAACGCCCGGAACTACGCCGCCAGTCGGGCTCCCTTCGAGGCGGCCCTGAAGCTCGCGCCCGATGATGCCTTCCGGGTCAAGGTCTACGAGGCGTTGCTGGCGTCGTACCGCCAGGATGGCACCCCGGCCAAGATGGTTGAGGCCTGCGAGTTCATCATCACCCACACCAACCAGGCCGCCAAGCAGTCGCTGACTCGCCGGGAACTGCTGAGCTTCCTGCACGAGCGCGGCAAGATCGACGAGTATATCACCTGGCACGAGGGCATCCTGCAGAAGGACCCCAAGCAGCGCCTCTCGATCTACCTGCTGAGCGAGATCTACGCGCAGGTCAAGCGCGACCCGCAGCGGGCCGCCGCCATGACCGAGCGGCTGGCGGCGCTGGACGGTGCCGCGGGCAAGCCCCAGGACATCCAGCAGACCGCCCAACTCGCCCAGCAGTACGTGAAGTCCGGCAAGCCGAAGGAGGGTGCCGAACTCTTCGAGCAGATCGCGCCGCAGGACGCCAAGCTGGCCGCCTGGCACTGGAAGGAAGCGGCCCTGGCCTGGCTCGCCGCCGGGCAGAAGGAGAAGGCTCTCGCCGCGGCGAAGCAGTCGGTGGCGGCGGCCCCCGAGACCCGCAGCGATCTGCTGACCCACTTCTGGCGCCGGGGTCTGGGCGACGTCTTCCTCAAGACGGGCGAAGCGAAGCTGGCGATCCCGCAGTACGAGGCGGCCATCGAGAAGACCACCATCGACGGCTACCGGAAGGACTGCCAGAAGTCCCTGGAGGAAGCCCGCAAGCTGGCCGGGCCGTAGGCGAGCGCGGGTCCAACGGGCCACACCTCACGGTGGCGGCACGGATGGGGGCAGGGAGCCGGGTGGGTCGTCCTGTATATGCCTTGGATGCAGGCCTGTTGGCGGGCGCAGCACCGGCTGATCCGCGCCACGGATCGAGGCCGTTGCGGGACGCTGCACGGGCTGTGCTTGGTAACGCAGCCTCCGCACATCTGATACCCGTCTCACGTCTGCCGTAGAGCTATGGCCAGGTGCTAGCCACCGGTCGTGCGGTCTCCGCCTCCCCCACTGGAGCGCCCACGGCCTCGTGGGCACTGGCCGCGGGGGCGTTCGCCCCTGGGGCCGCGGCCGCTCCAGCATGGCTCCGCGGCTGGCGTACGCGTGGTATTAGCGCTTCGGCAGGATAGCCTTCAGGCGGGCCATGGCCTCCTGGACCTTGGCGTCGTCGTTGAAGGCGCTGATGCGGATGTAGCCCTGTCCGCAGGCACCGAAGCCGGCCCCGGGGGTGATCACGACCTGGGCCTTCTGCAGCATCAGGTCGAAGAAGGCCCAGGAGTCCGTGCCCGTCTCGACCCAGAGGTAGGGCGAGTTCTCGCCGCCGGCGCAGGGGTATCCCAGGTCGGCCAGGGTGCTACGGATCAGGCCGGCGTTGCGCAGGTAGTAGTCCGAGAGCTCCCGGACCTGCTTTTTGCCGGCGTCGGTGTAGATGGCGGCTGCCGCCCGCTGGACCGGGTAGGAGACGCCGTTGAACTTGGTGGTATGGCGGCGGTTCCAGAGGCGGTGCAGCGGCACGGCGTTGCCGGCGCGATCGTAGCCGACGCAGTCACTGGGCACGACGATGTAGGCGCAGCGCGTGCCGGTGAAGCCGGCGGTCTTCGAGTAGCTGCGGAACTCGATGGCGACCTTGCGGGCGCCCTCGATCTCGTAGATGCTCTGGGGGAGGCTGGGATCCCGCAGGAAGGCGACGTAGGCGGCGTCGAAGAGGATCAGGGCCCGGTGCTTCAGGGCGTAGTCGACCCAGGCCTGGAGCTGCGGCCGGGTGATGGTGGCGCCGGTGGGGTTGTTGGGGAAGCACAGGTAGATCAGGTCCACGGGCTGTTCCGGCAGCGCCGGGACATAGCTATTGGCCCGGGTGCAGTCCAGGTAGACCACGTTGGCGTAACGGCCATTGTGGTACACGCCCGTACGGCCGGCCATGACGTTGGTGTCGATGTAGACCGGGTACACGGGGTCAGGGATGGCGATGCGGGTGTCCAGGGCGAGGATTTCCTGGATGTTGGCCGTATCGCACTTGGAGCCATCGCTGACGAAGACCTCGTCAGGGGCGATGGCGGCACCGCGGGCCTGGAAGTCGTGGAGGGCGATGGCCTCGCGCAGGAAGTCGTAGCCCTGTTCCGGTCCGTAGCCCTGGAACGTTGCCTCGTTCGCCATCTCGTCGGCGGCCTTGTGGAGGGCCTCGATGCAGACCGGCGGCAGGGGCCTGGTCACATCGCCGATCCCCAGGCGGATGATGCGGGCACCGAGCTCCGGGTTCTGCTCCCGGAACAGCTTGACGCGCCGGCTGATATCGGAAAAGAGGTAGGAAGCCTGCAGCTTGAGGTAGTTCTCGTTGATCGTGATCATGGACCGACTTATCCTTATATACGGACCGAGCGCCAGGCATGGCGCTACGGCTCGCGGCCCGGCGCGCGCGCGGCTGTGAACCGCGGCGGCAGGCCGCATCAGGCGCGCAGAAACGTGCACCGGAGCCGGCACAATGCAAGCGCGGCAGCGGGAACTCCCCGGTCCGTCCGGGGTCACTAAACCGCCAACCTGAACGACGGCCTTCGTCGCCCTTGCGGCGGCAGAGCAACGCGTTCAACGGGCCGACGACTGGCCCCCAGGAGCAGAACACCATGGCAGCGGGCACTGCGGGCGTGGGCACGGGCACCGGACACCGGTGGCGCTTCTTCCGCGCTGGAGGCTTTGATCAGGTTCGCATCGAGACCGGCGCCGACCTGGCGAACCTGGCCAGCCTTGACCAGAAGCTCTGGGTGGCGCTGGCCTGTCCTACCCGTAACATCGAGTTTGACGCCAAGACCCTGGACCTGATCGACGCCGACCGCGACGGGCGCATCCGCGCTCCGGAGGTCCTGGCCGCGGTGCGCTGGGCCTGTGCTGCCGTCAAGGACCCCAGCGTCCTGGTCACGGGCTCGCCGGCGTTGCCGCTGTCGGCCTTCAGCGAGCAGACCCCCGAGGGCCGGCGGCTGCTGGCCTCGGCCAAACGCATCCTGACGAACCTGGGCAAGGCCGACGCCACCCAGATCACGTTGGACGACGCCGTGGACACGCCCCGTGTCTTCGCCTGCACGCGCCTCAACGGCGATGGGATTATCGCCGCCGATGCCTCTGAGGACGCCGCGGTGAAGGCGGTCATCGAGGAGATCATGGTCTGCGTGGGGGCAGACCCTGACCGCAGCGGCAGGCCGGGGGTCTCCCAGGCCAAGGCGGACCAGTTCTTCGCTGCCTGTCAGGCCTACGATGAATGGTGCCGGAAGGGCGAGGCGGATGCGGCCCTTCTGCTGCCTCTCGGGGCGGATACCGGCGCTGCCATGAACTCCTACCGGGCGGTCAGGGCCAAGGTCGAGGACTACTTTGCACGCTGCCGGCTGGCGGCCTTTGACCCGCGGGCACAGGCGGCCCTCAACCGGCAGGAGGCCGACTACCTGGCGGTGGCGGCCCAAGACATGAGCATCACCGCGGCCGAGGTCTCGGGTTTCCCCCTGGCCCGGATCGAGGCCGACAGGCCACTGCCGTTGCGTTCCGGTCTCAACCCTGCCTGGGCCACCCGCGTGGCCGAGTTTGCGGCCCAGGTGGTGGGGCCCCTTCGGGGGGCGAGGCAGAGCCTCTCCGAGGTCGAGTGGGCGGCCATCGGCGCCGCGCTGGCGCCCTACGACGCCTGGCAGTCGGCGAAGGCTGGCGCGGCGGCGGAGAAGCTGGGGTTGGAGCGCGTGCGTGCTATCCTGGCCGGTCCGGTCAGGGCCGCGGTCAACGACCTGATCGCCGAGGACAAGCGCTACGAACCCGAGGCCGCGGCCATTGGCGAGGTGGAGAAGTTGCTGCGGTTCAGTCGGGATCTGTGCGCCCTGTTGAACAACTTTGTCTCGTTCCGCGACTTCTACCTGCGCCGGGGCAAGGCGATGTTCCAGGTGGGGACTCTGTACCTGGATGGGCGTGCCTGCGATCTGTGCGTCCGGGTCGATGACACCGGCAAGCACGCGGCCCTGGCCGGCCTGGCCAAGAGCTACCTGGCCTACTGCGACTGCACCCGTGCCACGGGCGAGAAGATGACCATCGCCGCGGCCTTCACCGGCGGCGACTCGGACCAGCTCATGGTGGGCCGCAATGGTCTCTTCTACGATCGCAAGGGCCGTGACTGGGATGCCACCATCACCAAGATCGTCGACAACCCCATCAGCATCCGCCAGGCGTTCTGGTCCCCCTACAAGAAACTGGTCCGCATGGTCGAGGAGCAGGTTGCCAAGCGCGCTGCGGCGGCGGAGGCGTCGGCGGACCAGAAACTCGCCACGGCAGCCCAGGCGGTCGCCCAGGCTGACAAGGCGGCCCCGGCCGCCGGGGCTGCGGCTCTCCCAGCCACCCCCACGGCGCGGCGGACCGATGTCGGCACCGTGGCCGCTATCGGCGTGGCCCTCGGCAGCATCGGGACGTTCCTCTCGATGCTGTTTGCCAAGTTCGTGGAACTGGGATGGTGGCTCCCGGTCGCGGTGGCCGGCGTCATCCTGGTGATCTCGGGGCCCTCGATGCTGATCGCCTGGATGAAGCTGCGCCAGCGCAATCTGGGGCCGATTCTGGACGCCAATGGCTGGGCTGTGAATGCCCGCGCCAAGCTGAACGTGCCCTTCGGCGGGGCCCTGACCGCCGTGGCGGCCCTACCGGCTGGCTCAGAGCGGTCCCTCACCGATGCCTACGCCGACAAGCGCAGCCCATGGCCGATCGTCATCGTCCTGCTGATCGTCCTGGCCGTGGCCGGCTACGTGGCCAACCGCAAGGGCCTCGTCTACCGGTGGACGAGCGGCGCCATCGGGACCCGCGTCGAGGCGGTGTCGCACTACGAGCCAGCCCCGGCGCGAGACGCTGGTACTCCGTCGGTGGGGCCTGTCGTGGCGCCGGCTGGCCAGCCTGCGGCGGCGCCCGCCGGGGCCCCGGCGGCCCCGGCCACGCCGTAGTAGGGCGAGCCAGAGGTCCGCTGCGGGCCCTTCAAGGCCTCCCCGCGAAGCTCTGGCCCAAACCGCTGGAAGCCCCCAGCGGTCTGGAGGCCGGGATCTCCGCTCCAGCATGGCTCTACGGTTGGCCTGCGCGTGGTATCAGCCGTTCTGCCATGGGGGCTGTACCCCCGGGACCTCACCGCGGTCGTTGCGCGCCGGAACGGTGAAGGGGTCGCAGGTGAGGGTCGGCGCCCCGGGGACCGTGAAGGGCCCGCAGCCGCAAGGGTAGTTGCGGGCGTTGTAGCCGAGCAGGGGCTCCATCTCTTTCCACAGGGCGAAGTTCTCGGTGGAGAGCGAGACCGGGATGCGCGCATCCCAACGCCGGATCTCGCGCAGGTAGTGCTCGTAGACACGGCGGCGGAACTCCGGCGGGAAGGGTTTCGTCGTCGTCCCGGCCATCTGCGCCTTGGCGGCCTCGGCCGCCGCCAGGAACTCCGGGTCCAGCCGTTCCACGGGCAGGCGCCTCTTGAGCTCGTCGATATCCATCCACATGAAGCAACACAGGCTGATCACATCCGGGCGCGTCTTCTCGAATACCAGCTTCACGGCCGCCGTGGCCTCCTCCGCCCAGCCCTTGACGGGGATGATGGGCTTGAACTTGTAGCGGATGGTGTAGCCGGCCTCCTGGGCGATGCGGGCGGCCTCGATACGCTGCTCCGTGGTGCCGGTGACCGGCTCCAGTAGGCGGCTCTGCGTGGCGCCCGAGAGGCTCCAGACGAGGATGGTGTGCCGGTTGTGTCGGAGTTGGGGCAGCCAGGCGGTATTCCAGGTCTTGGTGTGGATGATCAGGTAGCGGTCCTCCAGGGCCCCGAGGTACTCGATGAGCGCGCCGAGCACGCCCAGTTCGGGCTCCAGGCAGGGCGGATCGCCGTCGTCATCCAGGAGAAAGGTCCGTTGCCAGGGATGCCGCTCTGCGAGCTCGCCCAGCCAGTGACAGTACTCCTCGACGTTGACGGCCGCGATGAGCAGGCCGCCACACCCGCAGTAGGCGCACTTGTGCACGCAGCCGTTCTGCATGTGGATGCGCCAGCATGGGCGACAGACCTTGTCATGGCGTGCCGGGTCGCCTTCCTGGTTGTAGTTGGCCCACTGAAAGGCCCGGTCGCCCAGGAGCTCCCGCAGGACCCCGCCCCAGCGCTTCCGGTCCGCCTCGCTGAACTGGGCCAGGCGCGCCTCGGACTTGCCGTCGAAACGGAAGGTGTTGAACAGCAGGATGGGGTCCGGCACGGTTGCCAGGGCTCCCATGGCCTTTCGCCCGGCCGTCAGGCCCCCGGCCAGCAACGCGGGCAGATCCGCGTCCCCGAAGACCTCGGGGGTCACCGGGTCCGTCAGGGCCTTCAGGACGCGGTCCACCCGCGACCGGTAGGACGCGTTGGTGGCCACGTCCCTGTGCATAAGGACTCGAGGCGGTCGCAATGGATACATGAACCAGCCTCTCCTTCCCTGGAGCATGCCCGACCGGCCGGCATGCAGCCCAGGGGCGTGCCAGCACGGGCCGTCCCGTTGGCGGTGTCAGTCCCGCTGCAACGCCTTTCGTGCGGTCTCGATCTCCGTCTGTCGTTCCGGGGTCGTCTCGGGGTAGTGCAGGTCCAGGCTGCAGAGCGTGTCGACCAGGGCCTCGGCCACCACCAAGCGCGTGAACCACTTGTGGTCTGCCGGCACGACGTACCACGGTGCCGACTCGGTGGCCGTGTTGCGGATCATGTCTTCGTAGGCCTCCATGTAGGCTGGCCAGCAAGCCCGTTCGGCGACGTCGGCCGCCGAGAATTTCCAGTGCTTGTCCGGCCTTTCGATGCGTTCGAGGAACCGGCGTTTCTGCTCGTCCTTCGACACATTCAGGAAGAACTTGCGGACGACGGTCCCATTGCGTCCCAGGTACTTCTCGGTGTTGCGGATGTCCTCGTAGCGGTCCTTCCAGACACGGTCGGTGGCCAGGGCCTCCGGGAGTCTCTCCTTGGCCAGCAGCTCCGGGTGGACCCGCACCACCAGGACCTCCTCGTAATACGAGCGGTTGAAGATTCCGATGCGTCCCCGTTCCGGCAGGCACTTGAGGCAGCGCCAGAGGTAGTCATGGTCCAGGTCCTCGGCCGACGGGGCCTTGAACGAGAAGACCTGGCAGCCCTGGGGGTTGATGCCGGACATGACGTGCTTGATGGCGCTATCCTTGCCCGCGGCGTCCATAGCCTGGAAGACGAGCAGTACCGCCCAACGGTCCTGGGCGTAGAGCATGTCCTGCAACTGCGACAGCACCTCGATCCCCTCGGCCAGGCGGTGCTTCACGGTCTCCTTGTCGTCCTGGTCCAGGCGGCCGGTGTCCGCAGGGCTGGCGTCCCGCAGACGGAAGCCCTTGCCGTCCGACACGCGGTAGGCCCGCGTGAGTCCACGGGCACGCCGAGCGACGCCGTTGATCTTCATGGCGACCTCCTCAGGCCCTGCACGCGGTCCCTGCGCCGGGGCCTTGGCGCGGACGCTGCGGCCACGGCCAGGGCCTGGTTGCCCCCTGCGGTACGCGGTCACTGGCTTGGGGTCGCACCCGGCGCGCGGCGCCGGACCCTAGGTACGGGCGTCCCGCGACCGTCCCGCAGGCGCGGGACCGCGTCAGGGCACGCGGCCCTGCCTTGCCCGCGCCGCCCGCGGGCCTGGCGACCCCATGCCAATGAGACCCAGTACACTCCTGCGCCTGGTTACGCTGGGCACATGTTCCAGGTTGCACTATACTGCGGAGCAAGCACTCCGACAGCACCGGCGCCCGGTGTGACGGCCTTCAGGCGTGTTGCCGCGTTCCAGCGGTGTCCGGCGTGAGCGGTCGGGGCCCTGTCGAGGGCAGTCCATGAAACTCGCACTCCTCGGAGCGGCCAGCGGGGAGGTGACCGGTTCGGCCTACCACCTCACCACGGACGCGGCCCAGATCATGGTCGACTTCGGGATGTTCCAGGGCGGGCGGAAGGCGGACGTCGCCAACCGCACCAAGGCCCTGCGCCGGGCGGCCGATCTCGATGCGGTGCTGGTGACGCATGCGCACCTTGACCACACTGGCCGTCTGCCCCTGCTGGCGCGCTCAGGATTTCGCGGTCCGGTGCTGTGCACAGACGCCACCCGGGAGACCACGGGGCTCATCCTGCGCGACTCCGCGCACGTTCAGGCGCAGGATCTGGAGCGTGCCAATCGCAAGCGGGAGCGTGCCGGACTGGCGCCCATGGAGCCGCTGTACGTCGCTGCCGACGTCGACCGTATCATGGGGCACTTCCGCCCCGTCGACTACGGGACGACGGTGACCGTAGCCCCCGGCATCGAGGCACGCTTCGTCGACGCCGGGCACCTCTGTGGCTCCGCCTGCATCCAACTCCTGATCAAGGAGGGGAGCAAGACCCGCTCCATCGTCTTCTCGGGTGACCTGGGGCGCAAGGGGACTCCCCTGCTGCGAGACCCCGATGGCTTCACCTCGGCCGACGCCGTACTGCTGGAGTCGACCTACGGGGACCGCGAGCACAAGGGCCTCGACGCCACGGCGGCGGAGTTCGAGGGCATCGTGCGGGAGGCGGTTGCCCGTTCGAGCAAGATCCTCGTGCCGACCTTTGCCGTGGGGCGGGCGCAGTTGATCCTGTACCTGCTGGCCCTCATGTTCCGCCACCGCGTCGTGCCGCCGTTCCCCATCTACATCGACAGCCCCATGGCCATCGAGGCCACGCGGATCTGTGAACGGCACGTGGACCTCTTCGACGAGGACTTCCAGGCGCTCCAGCGGGAGAAACCCATCCGCGAGGATCTGGCTACGGTCAGGGCCATCGCCACGGGCGACGAGTCCCGCCGGCTGAACCAGGTCTCGGGGCCCTGCCTGATCCTGGCGGGCTCGGGGATGTGCACGGCAGGCCGCATCCTGCACCACCTCAAGCAGAACCTCTGGCGCGAGGGCACCTCGGTCATCTTCGTCGGCTTCCAGGGGCAGGGCACGCTTGGCCGGCAGCTCATCGACGGGGCCCGGGCCGTCAAGCTCTTTGGGGAGACCGTGGCTGTGCGTGCGCGCATCCACACACTGGGCGGCTTCAGCGCCCATGCCGGTCAGTCGGAGCTGCTGGAGTGGTTCGGCCGGGTCGCGCCCAACCGGCCACGCGTGATCCTGACCCACGGTGAGGAAAGGGCACGGACCGCCCTGGCAACCTGCATCCGGGAGCGCTTCGGCCTCCCGAGCGAGGCCCCCGGCGTCGGCGACGTGCTGACGCTCTAGGTCCGCGCGGCGGCGGCCGGTACCCCCTGGGCGGAGGCCAGGCCCGCGAACCCGAGGGTCCCTCCGGGCTCTCCTGCCGTGCCGGCGCTCAGGTGACTCGCCCCACTGGCGACCGCAAGCGCCTGCCGCAGGCCGTTCCGGCGCTCTCCGTTGCCCGTGGCCCCGGAGCGTGCCTCCTCGATCTTCTGGCGGAAGAACCGCATGATCCGGTCATAGAGGGCCTCGCCCAGCAGTTGGTCCTCGACCCCGTGGTCGATGCTCGGGTTGTCGTTCACCTCGATGACTACGACACGGTCGCCGATCTGCTTGAGGTCAACCCCGTAGAAACCGTCACCCACGGCGTTCGCCGCCCGCAGGGCCATTTCCATGACCTTGGGCGGCACGTCCTCCACGGCCACCGTCTCGGCCGCCCCGGACTGGTTGTCGACGGACTTTTCCTGCCAGTTGTAGATCTGCCAGTGCCCGGCCGCCATGTAGTACTTGCAGGCATAGAGCGGCTTGCGTCCCAGGACCCCGACGCGCCAGTCGAACTGGGACTCGACGAACTCCTGCGCGATCACCAGGTCGGAGCTCTCGAAGTACTCGTGCAGCACCGCCGCCAACTGCTCTGGGCTCTTGACCTTCTTCACCCCCATCGAGAAGGCGCTGTCGGGCTGTTTCAGCACGCAGGGGTAACCCAGTTGCCACCGGTCCACGATCCGCTGGACCCCGTCGCAACTGTGCAGGGCCACCGTCTTCGGGCACGGGATCCGGGCCCGGGAGAGCATCTCGGCCAGGTAGACTTTGTTGGTGCAGCGCAGGATGGACCACGGGTCGTCGATGACCACGAGACCCTCGGCGTGGGCCCGGCGGGCAAACCGGTACGTGTGGTGGTTCACGGCCGTGGTCTCACGGATGAAGAGGGCATCGAACTCAGCCACCCGGGAGTAGTCCTCCCTGGTGATGAGCTCCGCGTAGAAGCCGGCCTGGTTCGCCGCCCGGATGAAGGCCTGCAGCGCGCCTGGGTCTGAAGGCGGCGCCGCCTCCTTGGGGTTCACCAGGATCGCCATGTCGTAGGGATAGTGCGGCTGCCGGTTGCGCGGCAGGGTCTTCTTGGAGAAGAACTTCGCTGCAAAGCGCAGCACCGCCGCATGGTCGCCTGGCGGTACCCGCGTGAAAGGCAGGGGCGCCACTTGCTGGATGGTCCATTCGTCCGTCCGCTCGAAGGTCACTTTCAGCAGCGGCGCCTCGAACAGCCCGTACAACTGGTGGGCCAACTGCCGGTAGCGTGGCAGGGCCGTCTCGCCGAAGTAGATACTCAGTTCGAAGCGGTTCTCGTGCACCTGGCGGAGGCTGTGCTGGATGAGCGCATCCACGTCGTCCGCCACCGCCCGGGTCAGGGTCTGGAAACGGCAGTCCTGCAGCGTGGTCACGTCGGGCATCACCCGGTGTCCCCGGGCCTCGGCGAGGAGCGACACGTAGTACCCCACCGTCTGGTAGCGGTAGGACCGGCAGAGGTTGAACACCCGCATGCTGGTGCACTCGGCGTAGGACTTGCCGGTGAGATACTGGCGTGGCGTGATGACCTCCACTCCTTCGACGCTCAGAGGCCACTGGGACCGGTGACTGGCGACAATGACATTTCTCATATGCTGCGGACCGCTTCCTCCTAACCTTGGCACCCTCATCCCTCGCCCCGCCGGCCACACCTCTTGCCGGCAGTCTGCGGGGGCTGGGCGCCGCCTTACTTCACGTCACGGCGCAGACCATGCGCACGGCATGTCGGCCGGGCGCATAGTAGGAAGGCAACTGCGCCGTGACGGTGAACCCCTGGGACTCATACCACCGGACCAGGACATCGTTGCCCTGGTCGGCCTCGAGGGTGATTCTGGCCAAGCCACGCTCGCGGGCCATTCGGAAGGCATCCGCGACGAGGAGCCGGCCCAAACCCTCGCCGCGATACTCAGGGCGCACGGCCACTGAGTACATGCGCAACGATCGCGAACGCAACCAGAAAATGGCCGCGCCCTTCAGCGTTGCCGAAGGATGACCGTTGCCGCGGGGAAGATCGATGACACGCACCACCTGATGCAGACTGCTCAGACTCCGACGCAGGCTCTGACGACTTGCTCGTCGGTCCTCATCGAAACACAAGCCCTCGAGCTCGCTGAGCCCTTGCTCGTCTGAGACGGTGGCCGTCCGGATCGCTGTGTTCATCCGCTTTCCCGGCTGGGTAGGCCCTCACTGCCCTACCGGCGGGGACTGGCGTCTGGCCCTGCCCACGGGAGAACAACTCGGGTTACTGATCAACATAACGGCATCGCCGCGAAGTGCAAGAGGCCAGGCCAGCGAATCTCCCGCCAAAAAACGCTGCCCGTAGTGGCGGCGGCCGCGCAAAGCGGCTTTGCCAGCGCTACCGGCGGCGACCGTAGCCGGCGCTCCCGCGACCGCGCTGCCGGTGTCCCTGCCTTCCGGCGTTTGCGGCGGTAGGTTACGGCATGCGGCTGCCGTTCATGCGATCCGCAGACCATGATCTGCTCACGCAGGGGCCTCTGGTGCGGGCCCTGGCGGTGCTGAGTGCGCCGATGCTGGTGTCGGCGCTGTTGCAGAATCTGCAGAGCGTGATCGACCTGTTCTGGGTGGGGCGGCTGGGGCCGCAGGCGCTGGCGGCCGTTGCCCTGAGCAGCACGATCCTCATGGTGCTGTTCGCCATTGGCGGGCAGTACCTGCGCACGGTCTCGCCGTTCTACGTCTTTGCGGCGCTGGGCATTGTCCTGGGGCGGGCGTTGAACGGCGCCGGCGACAGCCTGGCGCGCATGGTCTGCACCGTGCTCAGTCTCTGGGGGGTGCAGGTTCCCCTGGCCGTGCACTTTGCAGCGACTCGGAAGGACCCCACGCTGGGCATCTGGTGGGCCATCGTGCTGGCGACGGTCCTGCATGGGGCGCTGATCGCGATGTGGTTTGAGACCGGGCGCTGGAAACGGGCCCGGGTGTAGCCCCCGCCAGGGCCGAGCCCTGACACCGGGGCTGTGACACAGGCGCGCGCCCAGGAGAACCGCCATGGACTTCCGCTGCTTCGGTGAGGAGGAGCTCGCGAACCTGCGCGATGTGATCGAGAGCCAGGACCTCTGGCGCCTCCGCGGGAATGGGTTCGTGGTGCGCCTCGAACAGGCGTTCGCGGCCCACCTGGGCCGGCGCTACGTGCAGGCGCTCTGCACCGGGACCTCCGCTGACGAGGCCGCGCTTTACGGCCTTGGACTGGAGCCGGGGGACGAGGTCATCTGTCCGGCCAGTGCGCCCCTGTTCGTCTCCATGCCGGTGATCAGCATCGGCTGTGTCCCGGTCTTCGCCGACGTGGACCCGCGCACGCTGATTCTCTCCCCGGCCGGCATTCGGGAGCGGATCACCCCCAGGACCCGTGCCATCCTGGTGGTGCACCTCTTTGGTCAGCCCGCCCCCATGGATGAACTGCTGGCCGTGGCCCGGGCGCACGGCCTGAAGGTGGTGGAGGACTGCGCGCAGGCCTATGACTGCTACTGCCGCGGGCGCAAGGCGGTACCTTTGGCGATGTCGCCGCCTTCAGCCTCCAGCAGTCCAAGCATATCAGTTGCGGTGAAGGGGGCCTGGTGGCGACCGATGACCCGGAGATCTACCAGCGCGTCGTGACCTTCTGCAATACGGGGATGGCCTGGCCGCAGTTCGGGCTCAAGGGTCCCGCAGCGAAGCCCGTCAATGGCATCCCGACGCGGGGCCATTTCTCGTTTGGGCACGACTGCCGCATGAGCGAGCTGCAGGCGGCCGTGGCCCTGGCCCAGTTGGCGAAGATCGGGCGCTTCACCGCCCGCCGCCGCGAGCTGGTGGCCATCATGGAGGCAGAGCTGCGTGACGCGCCTGGCGTCGAGCTGGCCTACTGCTATCCGGAGACCGAACCGAACTACTGGGCCTATCCGGCGCGCGTCCCCGAGGGCCTTGGCCGGTACGGCGAGATCAACTACCTGGAGGTCGTCTTCCAGCAGATGCAGCAAGCCCGACGCACGCCGCTGGGGGTCCCCCTGCCCGACTCTGTGCAGTATGTGCCCGGCCTCTGTCCCCTGGCCGAGGCGGGCGCGCGCCGCATGTGGCAGACGCTGGTTCATCCGCTGACCTCCCCCGACGCCATCCGTGCCAGCGCCCAGGCGATCCGCGCCGCCGCGGCCAAGGCGGTTGCGCGCTGAACGTCAGCGGCACAGGGCGAGCCGGTGGCTTGTGCGGCCCTCTCAGGGGGCATCAACCCAAGCCGCGGGTCAGCCCGTGGTCGCTACCCCGCGACCCCCGAACGTTTGCAGTCCTGCTGGCCGGGGGCTACACTGACCCCCGGCCGGCGGAACCGGGCGGTTCCGCTGGCGCCCAAGCGGGCGCTGTTGGTCCCTATCCATACGGTGGAGCCTGTTGACATGCGCACGGTCATGGTCCTGTCCTGCCTCGTCTCGGTGCTGGCCCTGTCTGGCGTCATGGCGGCCGACGAAGGGGGCTTCTCCCCGCTCTTCAACGGCAAGGATCTGAGCGGCTGGTCCGGTGATCCTGCCCTCTGGAGGGTCGAGGATGGCGTCATCCTGGGTTCGACCGAGGGCACCCAGGCCGCTCACAACACCTTCCTGGCGACCGAGAAGACCTATGCCAACTTCGTCCTGCGCCTGCAGTTCAAGCTGCGCAACCACAACTCCGGGGTGCAGGTCCGCAGCCAGCGTCTCCCGGACTACGTCGTCAAGGGCTACCAGCCGGACATCGCCGAATCGCGCTACACCGGCATCCTCTATGAGGAAGGCGGCCGCGGCATCCTCGTCGACGTGGACCCCAACGAGGTCGCCAAGCACTTCAAGCGCGACGACTGGAACCAGTATGTCATCACCTGCGATGGCCCCCATATCACGATCGAGCTCAACGGCTTCAAGACCGTCGACTACACCGAGAAGAGCGCCACCGCTCCGGCCGAGGGCGTGATCGCCTTCCAGCTCCACGCGGGGCCGGCCATGCAGGTCCGCTTCAAAGACATCGAGATCAAGGCGCTGCCCTGAAGCCAGCCGGTGTGACCGGGCTGCCGGCACCCGCGTCAAAGAAGCGCCGGCGGGGGCAGGGCCGCGCGTGGGGCAGCGGGGACCCCGGCGTCTGGGCCCGCGAGGCTGGGACCGGCCTGCGAACAGGACGAAGTGCCAGCGCGTGCGGTCGCCGCCGTGACCGGGAACGACGTATCACCTGGGGGGGCTAGAGACGTGAGTACCTACCGTCGCGCCGCCGTCTCCGTTGCGCTGGTCGCGTGCCTGGGAGGTATCTGCCTCGGGGCGGACCCGGCGACGCTGTCCCTGGCCGCAGACTCAAAGACCCCGTACGTCATCGCCCTGGCTGCGGATGCCACGGTGCCGGAGCGGACGGCCGCCGCGGAACTGGCTGCCTATCTGAAGAAGGCCACGGGGGCGGAGTTCGCCACCGTGACCCCTGAACAGGCCGCGGACAAGCCTCACATCGCCGTCGGACCCGGCGCGGCGGGACGTGTCGCCACATCCGGCCCTGAACAGTGGTCCGTGAGCACGCAGGGCCGGAACCTGTACCTGGTCGGCGGCCGGCCGCGGGGTACGCTCTACGCGGTGTACCACTTCCTCGAGGACGTCCTGGGCGTGCATTGGTGGAACCCGTGGGAGGAGACGGTTCCCAGCCGGACGACCCTGGAGCTGGCCGTGCCTGCCCTGGAGGGCAAGCCGACGTTCCGCTACCGCGACATCTACATGATTTACGGCCAGGACGGGGGCCGTTTCGCGGCCCGCAACCGCCTCAACCGCGACGGCGATACCGCCATCGCCAGCGAGTACGGCGGGACCCTGGCCTATGGTCCGCCCTATCACGTCCATACCTTCTTCCTCTACTTCCCGCCCAAAGAGCACTTTGCCGCCCATCCGGAGTGGTACTCTCTGCGCGACGGCAAGCGGGTCGGGGAGGGGACCCAGCTCTGCCTTACCAACCCCGAGTTGCGGCAGGCCTTCCTGGCCAAGCTGCGCCAGTACATCGCCTCCTCCTGGGCGGCGGCCAAGGAGGCCAACCTGCCCCCGCCGTTGGTCTTCAGCATCTCGCAGAACGACTGGGCCAACCCCTGCGAGTGCGATGGCTGTCAGGCCATTGCCAAGGCCCAGGGCTCCGAGGCCGGCCCGCTGCTGGACTTCGTCAACGCCATGGCCGACGGCATCCGGGAGCAGTACCCGGACGTCTTCATCGATACCCTGGCCTACCAGTATACGCAGCAGGCCCCGAAGACCATGACCTGCCGTGACAACGTGATCGTCCGCCTCTGCGACACCCAGGCCGACATGCTCAAGCCGGTCACCGCCCCCGAGAACAAGGAGTTCCAGGACCACCTCCTGAGCTGGGGCAAGGTCTGCCGCAACCTGCGCGTCTGGGACTACGCGGTCACCTATGCCACCCCCAATGGCATGCCCCTCCCCACCGCGCATACCTATGGGCCAGACTACCAGTTCTACGCCGCCCACAACGTCGAGGGCGTCTTCACGGAGTTGGAGTACCCCATCATCGCCGACCTGCGCGACTTCAAGGTCTGGATGATGATGAAGATGCTCGAGAACGCCAACGCCAACTATGAGCAGCTCACCGACCTCTTCATGGATGGGCACTACGGCCCGGCCGGCAGGCCCATCAAGGCCTACCTGCGCGCCCTGGAGGCCGAGGCCCAGACCCGCCGCAGCACCAGCACCTGCTGGCAGGGGTCGCCGCTGCGGCTGTCCTACGTCAACCTGCTCTTCGTGCTGCGCGCCCAGAGGCTGTTCGACGATGCCGAGCAGGCGGTGAAGGCGGACGCGGTCCTGACCCGACGTGTGCGCTACGCGCGCCTGGCCTTGGACCGGGCCACCATCGCCGCCTACCCCAAGCTGATGAGCGAGTGGCTGGCCGAGCACGGCGGGCCGGCAGGCTTTCCCCTGGACCGCGAGGCCATTGGCGCCCGCGCCCTGGAGACCTGGCAGGCGCAGATCGACCAGCGCGTGCCGGAAGCCAGGCGTGGCCAGGAGAAGCTCGCGGCCGAGGGCGAGA
>Ga0172371_10004101_pt1 | contig 22241 bp, 25 predicted proteins | sample Lak12m_FD_114543 | JGI IMG/M metagenome (GOLD analysis project Ga0172371, IMG submission 114543) | Freshwater microbial communities from Kabuno Bay, South-Kivu, Congo - kab_022012_12m | ecosystem: Environmental > Aquatic > Freshwater > Lake | place: Democratic Republic of the Congo: South-Kivu...
CGGTTGCAGCGTCGCCAGTTCATCGCATGACGGGACGGTCCGAGTCTGGAACGCCAAGACCGGCAGCCTCCTCCACCGGATTCAATTTCCCACGGAAGAAGACTGGCAGAAGGACGTTACGCAGATCGCATTCTCTTCAGACTCGCACCATATAGCCGGATTATGCGGCGATCACAAGGTCCGTGTTTGGGACGCGAAATCGGGGACCGAAGTCGCGCGCTTGTCCGGGTTTGAGAACCTTGGCAACGGCCTGACGTTTTCGCCGGACGGAACGCGTCTATACATAGCAGTCGGTCACAGAGTGGAAGCATGGGATCTGACCACCCAAAGAGTCATTCGGGCTTTCGAAGGACACGTCGACGTTGTATGGGGAATCGCCGTCTCGGAGGATGGTAGGCGCATCGCCGCCGGTTCACAGGGCCGGGCACCGGTGTTGGTTTGGGACGAGGCGAGTGGCAAGGAACTGTATCGGCTTGAAGGCCACGGTCACACGGTCAGTCGCATCGCCTTCTCACCGGATGGCGAATACCTGATCACTGTATGCCCATGGATCAACGAAACACGAGTGTGGCATTTGTCCGACCAACAATGCGTCGCTGAGATCGATAGGGAGTTCGATCCGCGCGTGCTGGCGCGTGGGTCGGTGGGATACGGCGCTTGTCGACACCACAACGAAACAGTGTTGATGCACTTGGAGTCCGCATGCCCGGCAGCATGGCTTCCTGTGGAGCTCTCCCACCTGGTGGAAGTCAATCCTGGCTGCATCGCCGGCTCGAAGGGCTCGAACGTATACATCTATTGCATCGAGGAGTAATCAAATCATGGATGTTACCGCACATTTGATGTACTTCTTGCCGCTCACATCCATGGCCGATAACCCGGATGGCGGCATGGACATCGTGCAAGCGGGCTCGATTCGCAGCCTGCCTGGCTCGGGGAATGCGCGCCAAACCTGCCTCGTTCAAGTTGCGGTCGAGTCGCCTCGCAACGCAACAGCGATTTGGCGCCAATTGGAATTGAGACAAGGGAACGCAATTACCCATCACGACGTGGCACAGTTGACCTTGGACACATTTTACGTGTTCCGTTACGCCAATCTTGACGTCTGGTCCTGGTTGGAGGTGCTGGACGTAGATGTGCCGCCCGGCCTGCACGAGATTCGTTTGTCGTTTAGTCCTTCTCGCCAGTCTTTTCCTGACTGCCATGGCGTCTCGGCAATTTACCTGGCACCGGCCCACGGTCAGGCGCAGGCGCCGCAAACGGCGGCTGGGCGCGGTGTGCAGGCCATGCTGATGCATTTGATGCCGTTCAACGCCGGCAGCGGGAATCCGGACGGGGGATTTGATCTCGTTCAGGCAACATCGATTCTCGCGGCAGCATCCACCGATGGGTCTACGAAGAACTGCGTGGTTCAGGCCGCCATTCTCGCACCACTCCGTGCAGCTTCGCTGTGGCGGCAGTTGGAGCTATTGGATGGCGAGCGGATTGTCCATCGTGATGTCAGGGAACTCAAATCGAACGAAGTCGGGTTGTACAGTGCGCCGGGGTTGGAAGTTTGGTCTTGGGATGATTCTTTGCCGGTCAGCGCGAAGCCGGGCCTGTATCGAATTCGCCTGTCGCTCAGCATGCGGAATGGAGACTATGAGCCGCTCCGGGGCGAGGGCGCGCTGGTTGTTGTTGGCGCCGAGAAGGAACCCGAGCGGAAGGCTTCGGTGTCGCTCGGTGTATTGGGTAAGCTGGCGACGAATCTCAGACAGGATCAGATACCGTCCCAGGCGCAGCCGGTCGTTGACGTGGAGGCCAGAAGAGAAAAGCAGCGACGCTTTATCGAGACGGCTTCCGGTGACCCGGACACAATCGAAAGCCTGGTTGACGTTTGGCAGGATGGCGACGAGGTGATTCGATCCGAAGTCGTGAACCGGCTTGCATCGCTGGACGAAGATCGTGACACGCGATACGCGGCAACCAAGGCCCTTTCCGGCATTGATGACTATGGCAGAGACCGAGACAAGATTGTCCGCTTGCTGCTATATCGTTTGGATGATGAGCACTTTCACACGGCAGCCTTCGCTGCCCTGGCACTGGGCTTTGTGCGTCCAGTTACGCCTCAGATCGTGGAAGGGCTTACGCGCGCACTTTCGAACCGCGACTGCGAAATTCGGGAAGCCGCCGCCTCCGCGTTGGGTGGGTTTGGTCCGGCCGCCGCACCCGCATGTGACCGGCTTGAGGTCATGGCCCAAACAGATACCGACATCCGTGTTCGCAAAGAGGCGTCGAACGCCCTCGCAAAGATCCTGGGTCGTGAGCCTGAGCCGGACTTGAATATGACAATCTTCGATGAAACAACCTACGCGATCAGTAAGCAACTTCTCAAACTACCGCGCTGGGCGCGCGTGGCGCTGGCGGTGCGCACTGTGCGCCGAGTGCAATCGGTTTATGAGGAATCAGACAAAATCGCGCGGTCCCCTGGGGTCAACCCGCTGGCGGATGCGCTGGAGCTTGCCGAGCACTGCGCAGCATCGGCAAATCCTGTCGACCTGGAGGTTGCTCGTAGTGCGGGGCGAGCTGTGGCGAAAACGTGCAAGGAGTACGGGAATGCGAGGAATGTCGCACTGGCGGGCGCCGACGTCGCAGAAGCAGCCGTGGGAGATGACAGAGATCTGTCCGCTACGAAAGCGGCCTACCACGCTATCGAAGGCGCGTATCTGGCGGGCGCCGACGCCGCCCAAATCCTCCAAGACCTTCGAATTTTACAAGCAGCAGCCGAGCGAAAGCACTGGACAGACAATTCACCAGTTGAAAGTGCCGTTTTCGGAAATGGCTGAGGCGTTCAGCGCCCCAAATGCACCGCCCAGCGCTGAAAAGCACCAGAGCCGGTAAGTTAATAGGTTACTTGAACTAGCAATTCCTGATTCCATGGCAATTGCTGGATCGGGCTCAGAAAATCCAATTGCCTCGTCCCTGTGCACGCAGGACAGCGGTCCAGGCAGATATACTCTCCTGCCAATTTTTCCGGTTCCAACACACGGAATACTGTTCCCAGAGGATATTCAAAGCCACAGGCCACAGTCTGGCCAAGGTAATCATGCCAGTCGAGCCCGGATGCCATCGTAGATTCACACCTTTCTGTGGATATGTTATAGTCCCAGCAATTCACGGTATGGCACTTGCCCCCTTCCTGATTTACGCAAACCCCATCCACGATATCAAAGGGAGCCAGGAGATCGGGGTAGTAATAGGAATAATAGAAAATCTCCACAACGTAGTTCGGCGTTTCGGTTCCGTTAGGGACATCCGGCATAATCGGCGTGGTAGTGATAGTAGCCGTAGCCTGCATGGACGGCCTAACCGTCCTGACGATAGTTATCGTAGGCGTCTGCGTCTCCGCTGGCTCTGCCGGCTGGGGCGGGAATATCATTGCCGATACAACCAACGGCAACAGGAACAGCAAGCCGGAGATCCAGGCAAAACTTCTTTTCACCATCTCCTGTTACAGCCCGCATCCCAGAAGGCGGTACACACTGTAAAACAAGACCGCCAGCGCATACGCGCCGAGGCCGGCTTCCATCGTTCCTGGAGCACGGCTGCTCAAGACCGCCCACAGCCGCCGTCCCACATCCTTGCGATATTTCCGCAACAGGAGCGCGAAGTTCCAGCAGAAGATCCCCAGCAGGATCGCCGTGGCCATGGTCCAGGATGGGAAAAAGAGCAAGAGAGCCAGTGCAGCCAGGGCATCCGCCCCACCAAGCACATTCAGGAACCATAGGACCAAGAGCACTGCCCACCCAATCGCCAGCGGCAGGAGCGAAGGGGAAATGAGGACCGCCAAGGGGGGCGGTGCGAACAAGCCGATAAACCCGAGCATCAGATAACGGGGGTAGATCTCTGTGGACACAATCGAGATGGTCATCAGGATGGCCGCCCAAGGCGAGACATAAAAACCTAGCCAGGCCAGCCCCGGCAGGACGGTTGCCAGGGAGAACCAGACCGGAATGGTGTGATCGCGGGCGCGCAGGTCCCAGAAGGTTTCAAAGACCATCCAACACAGCAGGTAACCAAGGGCGATGGCTTCGTGATTTTGCATGATTTCTTCCTCTTCATATTAGGGTGACTCGTGAACCTGGTAGAAGGCGACATCCCAGGTAACGGTATTGCTGGTGAGGCTGTGACCGGAACGATCCCTCACCGTGAACCAGGCGCGCCAGGTTCCCAGCTTGGAAACGCCGAACAAGGCATCGCCGGCTTGTGTTGCTGTATACCGGAATGAATTTTCGCTGTACGACTGGGAGAACGTTGTGGAAATGCCTGCCGGGTCCACGACATACAATGTCACGGTGTAGGTGGGAGGAGCGCTTGTCCAATAGCCGTCCAGCGTCTGGCTGGGCAGCCCCAAGGCCTGGCCATTCAGCGTCAGGTAAGTGTAGCGCGCCGCCAGCACAGCTATTGGTGGAATGGGCGTCGGTGTGCTCGTTGGCGTCAATGTGGGTGTGGCCGTCTTTGTCGGCGTCCGGGTTGGCCCGGTCGTGGCGGTTGGATTGCTGCCGACAGGCGTGGGCGAAGGATTGAAGCAGCAGCCCTGCTGCTCATAGGAATCGTCCAGCCGGCAGCGCGGCGGCCCGGACAGGAAGGTGCATTGCTTTTTGTTGAAGTTCACAGTGCAGCCGCCCGAAGGACAGGATACGTGTACATCGGTGTTCCAGACCACGCCGCAGTACGAGTTGTTGATCAGCGTGCAGCCGGTGCCCTGCCAGCTTTGACGGATTCCCAGGCAGCAGTTGCTGGTGCAGTGATCGCTGTCGGAGGTGCAACTCATCCCCGAAGGCTGGCATTTCGATTTCATCTGCGGCGGAAGCAGAAGGAGCAGCAGCACCAGGATGACCAGCGGCAGTTTCTTTACAATTTTCACTTCACCCTCCTGACCTACCGGCAAACCTGGTGCGGGATCGAATACCAGTCATTCAGGTTGACAGACCAGCCCACCAGATACCAGTCCTCCGGGGCGATCTGGGTCTGGATGAACTGGGTCGTTGTTCCAACGCCGGCGGAATATTCCTCGTGCAACGCCAGGCTGCAGCCCTGCTGGTTGGGAACATACAAGCCTCCCGAAGACCACGGACACTGGAGCAGGTCCGCCGAGGCCGAGGTGATGTTGCTCCCGAACAGGTAGGCCAGCACGCCCTGGCCGGGAGTCTGCATGACCGAATCGGCCACGCCTGGATCCCACAGGAAGGCGTCCCCACGAAAAGGCTGGAAGCCCCGGTTGTAGTCGGTAAAAAGGCCCTGCTGTTCCTGCCAAAGCAGCGGGTCGGTGTAGCCGTATGCCAGCCAGACGGAGCGCAGCTTGTCATCCGAGGATAGGTAGTAGACCCGCGCCAGGTGGATGGTATACGGGCGGCCGGCGCGCACCAGGGTGGTGGTGGCGACCTCGCCGCTCGTCAGGGCATAGAACTGGAGCATGTTCAGGGAACCGGTCACCGGCTGGAAGGTGACGCCGTGATAATGTTCGGGAACATATTTGTTCAGGGCATCCCGGATGGGGATGAATTCATCCTCGCTGCAGGATGGTAAATCGCTGTCGTCGGGCGGAGTTGAAACTGCAGCGGACGCGGGCCAGGCGTGGGGATAGCCTGCCAAAGCCAGGTCTTCCAAGCCCATCGTTCCGGGCTGCGCCCACTTGAGATCCTGCTTGAGAAGCACAGTTCCCGCCGTGCCTTCCGCACATTGCGGGAAGATGTGGTCGGCATAGGTCACATCCGGCCGCAGAGCCAGGTTGCAGTAGATCATCCAGGTGAAATGCGTTGGAAGGGCATCTCCCTTCAAGTCGAACCAGATGCGCACCCGGGCGCTCGCCCCCGGCGGGAGCTGGATGTTGCCATGGGCGTCGGCCGTCCCGGCCAGGTCGTCGATCGCAAGCGTGTAATCCCCGGCCTGAGCATAGCTTCCCAAGTCCACCAGTTGATCATCTAGCATCAGGTCGGAATTGAAGAGGGCCACGGTGAGAGGCTTCGCACTGCTGTTCGCCAGGCGAACGGTCATCAGTCCGAGGATGTTTCCAGACGGATCAGGCCGGTAGCCGGAGGAGTCGGGCAGGAGAACATCCGTCTTTGCCAGGATGAGGTTTTCCACCACGACGGTCGAGTTCCCAACGACCTGTCCATAGGATGCCAGGTCGCCCTCCACCGCCGGTCGCGGCGTGGGAAGAAGGGTGGTGGTTGGCGTTGGACTGACTGTTGATACCGGCGTCGGGGTGCGGGTCTTGGTCGCCGTGGTGGAAGGGAAGATCGTTGCCGTCGCACTGTTTCCCGGCGTCACCGTCACGCTCGCGGTCGCAGGCCGTTCCACTGCAGAGCTGCCTAGGGAAAGGATGAACCAAGCCATTCCGCCAATAAGGGATAGGATGAGCGCGCCGAGAAAGATATAACCGCTGTTCGCTCGAATTTTCATGGTGTACAGGCTCCTTCCGGCTGGACCACGCCAGCCGAGGCAAAAACATAGAGTTGCACCGTGGGCCGTCCCACGAACGACATCAGGAACGTGCTCACGGGAAAGGACAGGTAGACCCCCACTGCCGGCTCCGGGCTGCTCCAGGAGCTGCGCCCTTCGCCGAGGCGGACCGTCTTCGGGGGAAAACCCGGGATACTCCCGCCGTCATAATCCGGCAGGACACGGATATCGAACGAGTAGCCGGTAACACCGCGCAGGGCCATCTCCTGTTGCAGGAGGCTGGCAGCAGCGGATTCGGCGGCGTTCGCATCCAGTTGGATCGGGGCAGGCCCGCCCGTGCAAAGGGGGGAAGACAGGCCGTCCCAATCCCGTCCCTGGGAGACGCCTGCGAGCGCCGCCTGCTGGGCGGCCTGGTAGCCCCAGGCGCGGGCTTCGAGCAGGGAATAGGCATCCACGAGTACGGAGGCCAGCAGAAAGAACAGCATGACCAGGACGACATAGCCCACCGCGATCTGGCCGCGCTCTTTCATGGGTAGCGCTCCACGATTCCCCAGTGCGAGACGCGGATCGTCACCGTCTGCCCGCCCACCAGGGCGATCTCGGGGGTGTAGGTGCAGGAGGCTTCCAGGCGGAAGGACGAGCCGAAGGGCAGGGAGGCAAGGGCGCTGGACGTGATCTGCGAGCCGCCGGCGTTGTAGACCTTCACGGTTACCGCGCCGACCGACCCGCCTCCCAGGATGTTGTCTTGCACGGCCTGGTTGATCGTGTTCGTTGCCCAGGTCCATTGCGTGGGATCGAGGCTGAGAGCGCGCGCGGCCACCCCCGCGCCGCTGTCCAGCGAGTGGCGGATGCCCACGCCGCGGGCCAGTTCGATGCCCCCAAGTAGCAGGGGCACCAGGATAATCAGCGCCAAGAGCAGCTCCACAGACGCCTGGCCGCGCAGCCTATGACCCGATCTGGACATTGATCTCCAGCAGCTTGCTCGAAATGCTCTGCGTGACAGCGTAGAGCGCCCCGCCGAGGACGGCGATCACCACCGCGCCGAGAATAACCCATTCCAGGATGGCGTCCCCTTGATGATGTGTGAACATACAAAACTCCCGAGGAACTGGCGGGACGGATTCCCGCCCCGCCAGTCATTGAAATGCAGGGCTTACGGATGCGCCGAGGGAACGGCGATGCTGGTGATCCAGTTTCCCAGGGACGTGCCCTGAGCGCTGCCCTTCGAGGCGACCGAATAGGCGACGATGCCTACGACCGCGATGACGAGCGCACCGAGCACCACCCATTCCAGGATGGCATCACCCATGTGTTTCGAAAACATGTTGAACTCCTTTTGCGAAATGAAATCAATGTTCAGAACTTGGCCGGAAGACAAGGTTGAATACCAGGGCTGTCTGCATACCTCCTTTCAATCGTTAGAAACCGCCGCCCCAGCCGGTCCCGCCCATGTTGGCGAGCAGGCGGGCGACCACCGGGTACAGGAGCACCACGATGGCCGGGCCGAGCAGCGCCGGCAGGACGAGCACTGTCAGGCGGGTGGGGATGCGCTGCATGTTCTCGCGCGCCGCGGTGTATGTCTCGGCCTGCAGGCGTTCCAGGGCGTGCTCGAAGGGCGCATCCGCGGCGAGCGTGCCTTCCTCGGCGGCCTTGGTCCACCCGACCAGATCTCCCAGGTAGGGAGCCTGGGTGCGTTCGGCCAGCTGCTCAAGCAGCTCCAGGCCGCTCCCGCTGAACCCGCCCCGCAGGATCCGGGCGGTGATCCCGGCCAGCCGGCTCCCCGGGTTCGTTTTGGAAGCGCCGGCCTTCTCCCGCCCGGCAACCTCCTGCAGGGCCCGGAGCAGCGATCCCTGCAGGGGCATGGCCAGGCGCAGGTCGGTCAGGAAGGCCAGCACTTCGGCGTTCAGCTGGCGCTTGCGGTAGCCGGTCATCCAGGCGCGCACGGCGAAGGGGGCGAGGCCCAGGAGAAGCATCAGGGTCTGGTGGGTGAAGGCATACAGCCCAATCCCGGCCGCGAGCGAGAGAAGGGTTATCCTCACCCACGGGATCTTCCCCAACCCAAGCAGATCGTCAGGGGTTCCGGGGGACTCCTCTTTTCGCTCCCCGCGCAGTAGCGTGAGATTCCAGCGACGGCGGCGGAGAAAGAGCCAGGAGAGCGCTTCGGCTCCCCACGCGAGCAGCGTGAAGAGCAGGAGGAAGGACCCCAGGCCGAAGAGGGACAGGCTGATCCAGAAGAAGGCCATGCTCACACCTCCAGTTGATGCAGTTCCGCTTCCATGTAGAAGCTGGACAGCAGGGCGATGCCAAGCATGCCGGTGAACAGCAGCCAGTTCTGCGGGCTGGCGATAAAGTAGTTCCGCCAGTTTGGCAGCAGGCTCCCAACGATCAGGGCGGCGACGGCCACGGCCTGCAACAGGCGGGTGGTCGAGCGCACCAGGGTGAGCGACTGGCGCGCCTGCCGGTGCAGGTCCTGCCGGCCATCGACCTCCTTGCGCAGGATCTCCAGCGTCTTCATGAAAACATCCTGGTTGGTGTCCTGCACGCTGCCCAAGAGGCGCGCGAAGCGGTTCAAGGCCGGGTGGCCAAGGGCGTACACGCGCTTCATCGCCTCGTCCGGTTTCTGGTTCATCTGCAGGCGCTTCAAGCAGTCCTCCACCGCCGAGCGCACTTCGCCGCCTGGAAGAGCATTCAAAACATCCTTCAACGTCTTTCCAAGTGAGCGCGTGATCGGGTAACGGCTGGAGAACTGGACGATCAGGCTGCCGGCGTCCTCGTTCAGGCGCTGCATACGCTTGGAACGGTAGGTGGAGCGGTACAGCTCTCCGCCGGCCAGCACCACGGCGAAGGCCAGCGGGGAGCGCAGGCTGTCTGCGAGCAGGAGGGCAGCCAGGATCGCCGCCGCGATCCAGAATGGCCGCCACTGGGTCAGGCCGGCCAGGGTCAAGAGCGTCCTGCTCCGGGCGTTCCCTTCCTGGGGAGCTTGCACGCCGGCCTGTTCCTGTAGTTCTTTCAGGCGTGCAAGGGCAACGGGCCGGAAGCGGCGGCGCAGGAGGCTCGTGAGGCCGGCGAGCAGGTCGGCGACCAGGTCCACGACCTGGTACGCCAGGAGATACAGGCCCAGCCCGCTGAGGGCCACGAGGATCCAGGGAAAGATCGCCAGGCTCATCGCGATTCCCAGGCCTTCTGCAGCAGGCCCGCCGCCTCGACGCCTTCGCCGGTCCAGCCTGAATAGAGCCGTTCCAGCCGGTACTGGCCGTCCGGGGAGACGCCCGTGATGAGCGCCACCTCGGACACGAAGCGGTGGACGGTAACTTCCTGCGGGCCTGCGCCGAGCGTAGTCGAGGCGTTGCGGGCCAGATGGATGACCAGGTTCACGCCGCCCGAGATGAGCTCCCGTACCACCTCGCGCCCGATCTCGGACTGGTCCTGCAGGGCGAACTTCTCCAACCGGCGCAAGGCGGAGGGGACCGTGCCGCCGTGGATGGTGGAATACGCCCGCCGGCCGAGGTTGGCGGCCATCAGGAACTGCATGGCCTCGCCCGGCGAGACGATCTCGGACAGGATGATCGCCGCGGGGTTGGTGCGGGTGTAGACGGTGTTCAGCACCCAGTCCATCGTGGCGACCTCTTCCTGCCCCGGCAGCAGCATCGAGGGGGCGATGGCGCGCATCTGGTACAACTCCTGCGGAGGCTGGAGCTCGCGGAAGGTCTCCAGGATCGCCAGCGGCGAGCGGGGCGGGAAGTATTTGCACAGGGCATTGAGCAGGGTAGTCTTGCCGGAGGAGAATTCCCCGGCGATCAGGAGGTTGCCGGCCTGTGCTGCCACCACCCAGGCCAGGAAGCGTTCCACTGAACCCTTCGGCAGAGCCTCCACCTGTTTGCGGACGACCGGGTCGAAGATATCCTCCAGGCTGCCGGTAAGACGCGGGGTGTGCTGCCGGAACGCGCCCAGGGTGCGCAGCTCTCCCAGCCCCATCTCCTTCGTGCCGTAGCGCCGGATGTTGATCGACGGGGCGTCCGCCAAGGGCGGGAGCAGACCGGTGAAGCGTTCGCCGGTGGGCAAATCCACGAGCACGGCGCGATGGCGCGGGGAAATGGCCTGGCCGCGCTGGTCCGCGACGCGCTTCACGAGCGACTCCCAATAAGCGTCCGGGGCGTGGATCACGCCGCGTTCGAGCCGCCCGCCGCGCTCGATGGCCACCTCGCCGTGGCGGACATACACCTCTTCGATATCGCCCTGGCGCAGGAATTGCTCCAGGAGCCCGATGCCGCACAGGGAGTCTGCCAGCCGTACCGCCACGTCCTCCAGCCTGGAGGGGGAAACGTGCGGGCGCAGGAGCTGGCGCACCTGGTCGTGGAACGGACGCAGCGTCGCCGCGTTTGTCTCTCCCCAGGCCGGAACATTCGCCCCGCGGGCGAGCAGGCTTTCCTGCACGACGGCCAGGAGCTTCAGATCGGACTCTTCCAGCCCGTGCGCGACTATGGGGTTGCCAGGGTTACCCACAGGATCGCTCCTTCGTGCTGAACCAGGGCCAGGGCATCCAGGATGGTCTGCACCGTCTCGTGCGGAGCAGCGATCACCAGGATCTTCATCGGTTGCGGCTGGTCGTTGTTGTTTCCGGAGGAGAGCGGCAGGCCGTTGTCCGAGAGCACGTCCACGACCGGGACGCGGGCGACGAAGGCCACTTCCGGCTCCGGCGCAGGCGCGTTCGTCTCCGTTTGGTCTTGCTTGGGAGCGGGTTTCAACAGATAGAGGTTGATCGCCTCGCCGATCTTGATTTGCGCGCCAGCCGCCCGGACCGCATCCGCCGGGAGGGAGATCACCTCGAGGGCCGGCCCCGCCAGGCGGAAATCTTCGGAAGGAACGGCCATGCGCACGGGCACCGGCAGGCCGGCCAGCAGGGTTCCGGCGCTGATCTTGCCGTCCAGCTCGTTGGCGGAGAGGACGTAACCGCCCCGGCTGGTCAAAGCGCGCGGGACCTCCTGCGTTTCGAACAGGTCCGCCGTGAGCAGGGTGTAGGGCGGGATATCCGCCTTGGGAACGGGGATCTGGAGGGTCGATACGCCGGCCAGGTAATTCTTCTGCCAGTAATTGGTGCCGATGAGGGCGGCAGCCAGGGCGAGCAAGCCCAACAGGATGGGCAGGATGCGTTTCTTCATTTGGTTTCTCCTACGATGCGTTTGTCAGGGCAATCATGGCCGCCCAGGCGGCTCGGAGGGTCATGCCGGTGGCGAGAACATTCTCGACCAGGCTGATCCCGCCCCCGCTCAAAGGCTGGATCTCCTGGCGGCAAATCTCCCAGGCCGGGATCTCTGCCGTTGGGAGGCTCCAGTTGGTATGGGGGCTGGAAAGCCGGACATACAGCCCGAGCTGGAATGACGGATCGCTCATGACTATTCCTTTTTGTTCACCGGCTTTTTACCGCCGCTGCTCTTGGGCTTGCGCGGCGTCCAGTTTGGATAGAGCAGGCTCATCAACGGTTCGGCGAGCCGGCCGTCCAGGCGCTCGGCCATGCGCTCGTCGTACCCGACCCAGGCTTCCACCTGCCCGGCCACGGCAACCCGTTCGCCCAACGAGCGCACCTGGTTTAGGGCCAGGTGGGTGCAGGGTTTCTGGGGCAGGGCGGAGGATTCCTCGGCCAGCTTCTGCAGGAGGGTCGCAGCCTGGGCGAGTGAATCGCTGCGCGGTGTCGAGACCACGATCGCGTCGGTCACGAGTTCCAGCGCATGTTTCCAGAGCGGGTTGGTGGGGAAGGCATCCAGGATCGTCAGGGTGTGGTCACGGGCGATGCTCCTGAGCAGCCCGGGCGTGCGTTCGTCGCGCCCCAGGCTCTCCGCCTCCCAGCCATCCGAAGTGAAAAGATCGACCTTCTCCCACTGTCCGGGCGGCGAGGATTGGGTGACGAAGTCATACAGGGAAGTCTCCGCCCCCAGCCGGGCCGTCAGGGAACTGGCCCCGACGCCAATCTCTACTACTGTCGTGGCGAGCCCGCTGGCTGCCCGGAAATAGCGCGCCAGGGCAAGCGATAGGGTGGTCTTCCCGACCCCGCCGCAGTAGTTGGTCAGCATGACGACCCGCGGGGGGATGTAGCGGATCCCACTGCGCAGCCCCTTGGCAAGCAGAGCCTCCCCCAGGTGCAGCTGGGGTTCGGCCAGGAATTGGGCGGAGGAAGCCACAACTGCGCCCCGCTCGCGCATGGAGTCGATGGCTGCCTGAATCGTGGCGAGTGGAATGGCCCCGCATTCGAGGATGTCTTCCGGGTCGAAGATGACCAGGATGGGATCGGCGTTCAGCGCCGAGCTGATGCCGGCTGTGCTCGCGGCCTCGCGCGTTTGGAAAAACGGCGGGATGCTCTCGAGGGCTACCGGGTTGCGGGTCGCCAGGAGCACCGCCGGGAGACGTTTGCTCATGAAGGGTCCTTTCAGAAGATGTTTCATTTGCCGTCCATTTTTGCCTCGGCATAGCCGGTCACGGTGTACTGCCCGCTGAAGGGCAGCGCGGCGGGGATGAGCGATGAAAGGTTGGCCGTGACGCTCACCCGCACCATCTGGGTGCTCTCGTCGATGGCGATGTCCGTCACGGTGACGGGGATGCTGCGATTTGCCAGGTAGGTCGAATTCATGGAGGCGACCTGCTGGGCGTTGCTGTACACGTCAGGCAGGAAGATCAGTTGCCCGCTCTGCCGGTATTGGGGGATGTCGATGCGGGCAGCAGCTGCGAGAGCGGCTGCGTCCGCCGCCTTGCCGACCTCCCCGCGGGCGTACACGATCCGGCCGACCTCCACGGCCACGGCGGTCAGGAGGATCAGGCCGGTGAGGATCAGGGTAAAGAAAACCGTGGTTTGCCCACGTTCTTTCCGCCTCATGGCTTCCAGCCCTCCTGCCGGAAGGTTGCCTCTGCCGAAACGGTGGTCAGGGGGCCCAGGCCGAAGGTGCTCCCGCCCGGTACGAGCATCGGGATGTGGGCAGTAACGCGGATCTTCACGGTCGAACCCACCACCCCGCCTGGGGCAAGCACGGTTACGGATGCGTCCCGGATTACCGGCTGCCCCTGCAGGGCGGACTGTGCCGCGCTGGTGGCCTCGCAGGAAGGGCAGGATTGACTGACCGCCCCCTGCCGGGCTCCATTCCGGGCGGCGTTCTCCACGATGGACAGCCCGTACAGGTACATGCCGAACTGCATCATTCCCAGGAACATGATGATCGCCGTGGTCACGACCAGGGCAAACTCAACGGCGCTTTGCCCCGCCTGCTTCATGCAGGCGGGATTGCACCTGGGCGGCATGAAGCCGCCCTGTTGCCCGCGCTGTTTTTTCTTGGACATGGTCTCCTCTGCAGTGCTCAGCGGCAACTTAGTCGGTTGCCGGACTACCCGCCGCCCATCAGGCTGGCGATGCGATGGAACAGGTCGATCAGGGAGTCACGGAAGATGGCGATCACGATCAGCACGGCGACGATCAGTCCGGCCAGGATGGTGCCAAACTCCGCAGTAGCTTGCCCTTTCAGGGTTTTGCGGAAGAAGGGGATGGAATGGGGATTGGATTTATTCTTGAACATGGTTGCCTCCAAAATGGGAACTAGAGTTGAGAGAGCCGGTGGTTATACCGGGAATGCGAGAGCACTTGTCTGGCCCGCACCCGCCCGGCCTGGTCTTCGGCCAGGATGCGCCAGGTGCGCCCGACCGGGATCGAGATGACGCAGCGGTTGAACTGCATCCGCTTGCCGTGCAGTTTCCAGTACGGCGTGCCGGCTTCCAGGCGGCTGATGATCTGGCGGGCCTTGGCAAGCACCGCTGGTGGAACGCCGTGGATGCGGATGCCGCGCCGGGTGAAGAATTCGTTGGGAGGAACAGGCATAGCCGTTCTCCGGTCACTTCCTCACCCTTGCCCGGCGATGGTGCTGATCAGCGGCACGCCCACCACCGTGAGCACGGTGATCACGAACGGCATGAAATAAAAGACCGCCGCCATGATGCCCAGGGAAGATCCCAACTTTTCAGCGCGCGTCTCCGCCTGAGCGATGAACTCATCCGCGAAGGTCTGGGCGAGCGATTTCAAGAGCGATTGCACCTGCACACCGCGGCCTACGAAGCCCAGCTGGATCGCCAGGCTGATCAGTCCGGCGTGCCCGCTCTCCTGGGCGGCGGCGAGCAGGAAGCCCTTCCGGCCATCGCCTGCAAACAGCGATTTGCCCGCCCCGAGATTGAGAACGCCCCGCAGCCAGGCGGCGGTCATGCTGGCGCCGTTTGCTGCCCGCTGGAGCACTTCGGTGAGGCCTGCGCCGCTGGCGGATTCGGCTGCCATGAGCTGCACGAACTCGGGCAGTTCCTGGGCGATGCGCAGGCGGATGTTCTCAGCCCTTGAATGCAGATCGGTGCGCGCCAGGGTCCAGCCGATGAACAGGCCGCCCGCCAGGGTGAGGGTGGAGCCAAGGGCGAGATAAGCGGCCAGGCCCACCCCGGCGGTCAGGAGCACCTGCCGCCCGAAGACGGCGGCCGCCGAACGATTCTGGAAGCGGCTGTCGGCCAGGGAAGCCCAGTACAGGTCCGAGCGGATCTGGCGCACATAGCCGGGGACCAGCCGTTCCAGGACGCCTCCCACCCGTTCCTCCGTCCGGGCGGACAATTTGCGGGCGGGCTCCTCCGCCGAACTGATGCGCCGGGCGGCGCGGCGGTCGATCACGTCCACGAGACCGTTCAGGGCGATCCCGGTGATGGCCGCCACGAGAAGAGAGATCAACAGGATGTACAGTTCCATTTCAGACGACCCTCCGGATTTCCTTGCGCATCTGTAAAAAGCCCAGGAGCATCACGCCCATGGCGATGGCGATCACGACTTGCACCGCGCCGGTGCGGAAGGAGGAGGCGGTGGCAGAGTCGGAAGCCATCATGATGAGCACCCCGATCATGATCAGCGGGATGAGCTTGGCGGATTGCAGGGCCTGGGAAGCCTTGGCACGCGCATGGTTGCGCACCGAGACGACCCGCTGGATCTGCACGGCGGCCTCGGAGACGACCGTGGCGTATTGCCCGCCGCCGGCCCGAAGATAGCTTTCCAGGAGCATGGCGACATTGGCAAGGGATGGGGAAGCCGAGCGTTCGGCCAGCTTTTTCATGGCCTCCTGGGCGTCGCCGGTGCGGATGTCCTGGGCGGCCTTCAGGAATTCCGCCGTCAGGGGGCTGCCCTCAGGCAGGGAATTGGCGGTGGTTTCCAGCACTTCGTCCAAGCCGCGCCCGGCTTGCAGGCCGGCGGCGATGCGTGAGAGCGCCAGGGGCAGGTGCTCATCCATGCGCAGGCCGCGGGTGAGCGCCCGCTCGTTCAGGGTCATGGTGGGCAGGTAGGCCAGCATCCCGCCGATCACGAGCGCCGGCAGGCCAGGAACGAAGAACTTCCAGGACAAAAGCGCGGCCAGAACACCGAGCGCCAAGCTCCCCAGGCGGAACTGGAAGACGGTCAGCGGCCAGCCGGCTTCGGCGAGCTTGCGTCCGAGTGACCCGGCCGGCAGACGGTCGAAGGCCTGCTCATGCACTTCCGGCGTCTCCGCCTGCTGCAGGCGGCGTTGCGCCCGCGAGGACAGGAACGCCCAGCGTCCCGAAAGCTCCCAGCCCAGGACAAGCACGGCCGCCCCGGCCAGGAAGGCGATCATGAAAATCAAACCAGTCATGTTCATGAGGACATCTCCGTTTCTTTCACCTGGAGCCAGCGCGGCTCCTGTGCAGCGGACTCCGGGTCGTATCGCCAGAGCGGGATCGCCGCGACCTCCTCGCCGCGTGGTCGCTTCCCGACCCTGGCGATGGCGGTGACGCGCCGGACTTCCTCCACGATGTTGATCTGCACCAGGAGGTCCACCGAGGCGGCGATCATGCGGGCGGCGTCCGAGGGCGAGACGTTCTTCTCGCTGCCGAGCAGGGTGGATAGGCGGCGCAGGGCTTCCTCGGGGCTGTCGGCGTGCAGGGTGCAGGCCCCGGCGTGCCCGGTCATCATGGCCCTGAGCAGCGCCATGGCAGCGTAGCCGTCGCGGACTTCGCCCAGGATCAGGTAATCGGGCGACATGCGCATGGCGTCGTCTACGCCGTCCGCCAGGGTGTAGGCGGGGACTTCGGAGCCGACCACCTTCTGGCGGGCTTCGATGGTCTGAACCGTCTTGCGGTCGATCCAGATCTCCTCCGGGTCCTCGATCTTCACGATGCGCCAGCCTTCTGGGAGAAAGTTGCACAGCGCCGAGAGCAGGGTGGTCTTGCCGGTGCGGGTCGCCCCGCAGATCAGGATGCGTTCGCCCGATTGCATGGCTGCGCCCAGGTAGACCATCATGCTGCTTGCCATCAGCTTGCGTTCCAGCAGCCAGTCCGGGCGCACCGGCTTTTGCTCGAACAGGCGGATGTTTACGGACGGGTAGCCCTTGCCCGGCGCGATCACCGGGTGGAGCACCTTGATGCGTCCCCCGCCCGGGTTGTGGCGGGTGGCCGGCAGCTTGGCGTTCACGGATGGCGTCGCTTCATTCGCCGACCTGGATTGGGGTCCGAGCACCAGGTTCAGCACCCGCCAGACTTCAGTGGCCTCCACTTCCAGGCCCGAGTCTTCCCAGCGCACGCTGCCCTTCTTCATGACCTGGATCAGGCCGGAGGAGTAGATGACGATCTCCGAGAGATCGGTGCGGGCGGGCGGCAGGAGCATGTCCAGAAACCCAAATCCCATCACCCGGCGGGAGATCTCCTCCGCCAGGGCATCCTGCTCGACCCGGCTGGGCGGCAGGTTGGCGGCCCGGAAGGCGGCGGCCACGAGCGCCCCGCAGCGCGCCTGGATGGCCTTGCGTTCCTCCATCTCCGGGGAGCGCAGAACGCTGCCGGAGAATTCACGGTTCAACTGATCGATCACCTGTTCCATGATGGCCAGGCGGGTTTGCGGGGAGAGAACGCCCGGGGCCGTTGCGTTGTCAAGCATGTTCATGACCATGGTTCGGCTACTCCGTCGGCCGGATTCTCACCCGGCCGATCTTGAAGGCTTTTCGCAAGGGCTCCGCCCCGCGGGACGAGCCGTAGAAGGTCTCAACCAGCGTGGCAGCTGCGCGTCCCAAGGATTCGGAGGCGGAGGCTGGCGGTCTTCCATCCTCCTGGGCGCGTGTGATGGCAGGGTCGTAGTCCACAACCGAGAGCACCGGCGGCGTCCAGCCGGCGTACTTGGCGAGTTCCGATGCGAAGGCCGGAGCGGTGTAAATGGATTTGGGCGTGCGCTGGTTCAAGACCAGGAAGAAGGCTTCGCGCCCGAAGCGGTGCTGCCCGCCGATAACTTCGGTGAGCAATTTCATCACGTGACCCGCGGCGCGCACGCCTTCCGTGGTCGGGCGCGCCACGATGACCACGGTGTTCGCCACCCTGAGCGGCTGAAGCATCCAGGCCGATTCGCCCGAGGGCAGATCGAGCAGGATGGCGGCGTAGTGATACTTGTAGGCTTCGTTCACCAGGTCGTGGATCTTGTTCTGCCCACCTTCGTTGGTCACGGCGGCGTATGCGGTTGATTCGGGCGGGGCGATGATGACATCCAGCCCATCCGAGGTGGTTTGGATGGCATCCTGGAAGCCGCCCTCCGTGCGTTCGATGTATTCAGATGCGTTGGGCGCAAAGCGCGTGCCCAGCCGCAGGGGGGCGTTGGCGGGCAGGTCGAAGGAAAAGAGCAGAGAGCGGATCGAGCGGCGGGCAGCCAGTTCGAAGCCCATCGCCTCTGCCAGGGTCGAGCGGCCTACTCCGCCCTGCGTCGAGATGAAGGCGATCTGGCGCGTCCCGACCGCCGCCATTCCACGGCTCTCGGCCAGTCCTTGCAACGGGGAAACGGTGCGGGCGACGGCGATCTCGGTTTGGATCAGGCTGTAGCCACAGGCCAGCACCTCTTTGGGAGCAGCCGGAAGAATGAAAGTCTTGCGGACCGCCTTGGCCTGCTCGATTGCGCCCTTGAACTGCGCCCAGTTGGACGGAAGCAGGACGATGACGATTGCATTCTTGAGCGCTTTCAACACTTCCTGGAGTGCATCCGGGCTGGGAGCGATGTCGGCGAAGACGATCATGAGCACCGGCTCCGTTTCCTGGAGATTGTCCTGGAAGGCGCGCCAGGAATTGGCGATCATCGCCAGGGCGAAGTGTTCGTGCGTCGCGACCAGGTGGGTGTAGTCACGCGAGATCTGGTTCAGGTCCGGGCCGGCAATGCCGATGGGATATTTCTCTGCCATGGATCTTTCTCTCCTTACGGCTTGTTCAGGTCGTAGCCGGTGAGGCCTTCGTACAGCGTGGACAAGTCCACGGCCGGCAGCGCCTCGACGCGGATTGAGAGCCCGTCCGCCGGTTCCAGGGCCAGGTGAATGACGGCTGTCTGGTTCAGGAGCGCCAGGAGTTCGGCGGGGCTCGCCAGGACGCCCGGCGCGATCTCAACAGGCGTGAGCGGCGCTTCGAGCAACACCACGCTCGACTGCTGCTGGGAGGCGGTGGTGCGCGCCGGCAGGAAGGAGTCGCCGCTGCTGCCATTGGTGGTGACAGTTTCTTCGTAGCGGAAGGACTGCGGGACCACGAGCACCTTCAATCCCGTGATGACGATGCGGGCGGCCGCGGAAGCCGGGGGCTGGGGAGTAGCGGTGGGCTGGATAGGGGTCGGCGTAGTTCCACTCGCCGGCGTGGGCTGGACTTCAAGAACCGGGCTTGATATGGATTGCAGCGAGTTCTGCTGGATGTGGGACGGGTCCACCACGGCAATGACAGTCACGGTCTGGCCCGGGCGCAGCACGCCTGCCAGGCCCGTGGCCTGGTCCACCTTGATCGAGATGGCGACCGTGTTCGGCGCGAGCTGCGCCGGGATGCCGCTCGCTGCGGTGCTTTCCCCGGCCACGTAGTCGGTGATCGGATCGCCGGCGACACGGGCGGTGGTGAGCACTTTGCCTTCCGCTTCCGCGAGAGTTTTGTAGGCTCCCTTGGGGATGGCTGCTCCGGGCAGGCTGCGCACTTCGAGCAGGTCAGCGGTGAGACGCGTGCCGGCCGCCAAATCCACCTTCGCCACCACCACCGGCTTTGGGGCGACCACCCCGGAAAACAGGGCGTAGGTCAGGATGAAGGCCAGGACGGCGAGCCCGGCGATGACGATGAAAGCCTTGTTGCGTGAATTCTTCATGGGTTCCTCCAAAAATTAAAGTGTCTTATCGAGCCTCAAGTAATTGCTTGGCGGATTCAAGAAACATTTCATACCTGTCTGGCGCTCCCGCCAAGGATAGAGCCTTGCGGAGTGAAAGGTGCTGCCTGCGGACAGCTTTCATGAGTTTGATGACATTCGCCTTTTGCCCCGGACTTTTGCAGTCGAGCAAATCCCAGCGGTAATACCGTACCAATCCCATGAAATGCCCGTTCAACCATCCAGCTTCGTTCAGGCGCGCTGTAATGGTCTCGAATCCTTTGTAGGTCTCGTCGCTCAAATCCAGAATGATTACCAGGGGGAATTGCAAATCCAGATAACCAGACAGAAACTCCAGAACGTGTTCCCGCTCTTTCGGAGACTGTGCAGCGGTCATCAGGGCAATGCAGGTGGTGGTAATGGGATCTGTGCCATCCTGCCGGACAACTTCGGTCAGCCCGGTCAGAAGGGCTTCGTAGTTCTGTAAAGTTATTTCGGTCATGTGCGATTTTCTTTTCATGGTTTCCTTTCGGGCTCTGTTCAGGACGCGAGGCCCAGGCGGTCGAAATAGCGGTGGATTTCCTGGTCATCCGGCTCATGGACGGCAAGCATCAGCGGCTGCACCAGGTAGGGTTCCGTTTCGAGCAGATCGCCGGTGTAGCCGAGCTTGGCGACCGCCATGCCCACCGGCATGCGGGCGATGAAGCGGTCGTATTCGGAGTTCACAAAACCCTTCGTGTTGCGGGCGATGTGCGCCAGGATAGCCTGCCGATCCTTATCATTTTTGGTCTGGCCAAAGAAGCCATTGTTGCAGGAGGAAAGAATGCCGGCCGGCAGTTCCGAGATGGTCTGGGCCAGAACATACAGGAAGCACTTGTACTTGCGCCCGTCCCGCCACATATCCAGGAAGATCTGTGCGGTCTGGTTCGAGCCGGAATGCTCCTGGTCGGAAGCGGCCCCCACTTCCACGCCCGAGAGCACCTTGTTGGCCTCCTCGAAGATGATCTGCATCGGCGGGAACTTGGCCCCGGCGAGGGCTTCCCGCCTCCGCACGACGGCGTCTAGATAGAGTGTCGAGGCGGCCAGGGAAAGGAGTGCGGACTTGGAAAACTCATCCATCTCCGCCCCGCCTTCGATGACGCTCACACCCCAGAGGTCCTCCTGCGGCCCCAGGAGCCCCAGGTCTTCGATCGGCAGCGTGTCGTAACCGGGTCCGTACATGCGCTGCATCTCGCCTTCCGCCAGCGGCTCCAGGCGCAGCAGTACTCCCTGCAGGGAGGCGCGGCTGGCCTGGTCTTTGGCGTCCGTAACCTTGGCGAACTCCTGACGGAGCAGCTTTAACCACTCCGCCAGGCTGACCACATGGCTGCGGTGCACGGCGAGCGCCTGGCGTTCGAGCGGCTCAAGAGCGGCGACTTCCATGCCGAGGGTGGAACGCACGGACAGGCCGCGTTCCTTGCGGGCCAGGTTGATGGCGATCTGCTCCGCCTCGCTGGAAACAGATGCCCAGCGGCTCAGGTTCTCCTCGCTCAGGCGGAAGCGGTTGTCGGCCGGTAGCACCCCGTAGCGCTGGTACAGGAACGTGAGACGGTCGCGCAGGAAACCGAGCTGCCTCGGGCCCATGCGTCCGGCGTTGGCGAACAACTCGCAGATCAGCGTGCGGTAGCGGGCTGGATCGATGCGCTTGGGGATTTGCAGCGGGTTCCAGCGGATCGGGCGCACCCCACCCGGGTGCAGCTGGCGGATGTCCACACGGCCCTCCAGCCCCGGCCAGGAGAGCGCCTTGCGCCAGCCCTGGCCGAAATCCAGCACGATCGTGCGGTAGTGCCAGCGGAAGGTGGTTTCGAAGGCCAGCCGTTCGGCCGCCACCGATTTGCCATAGCCGGTGTCGCCCACGAAGGCGGTATGGAAGTGACGGTCGGGGGTCAGGCGCAGGAGGGAGGAGGTCAGATCGCCGCGTTCGGTCGAGTACAGGCGGGCTACGGCCACATCGCCGGCCATGTTCGGGTTGAAGGCGAAAGGCGGGGTGGCCTCCTGGACGGTGCGCGCCAAACCTTCCTCGAAGAGACCGGGGGCCATGTAGGCGGAGGCCTGCAGCATGGTCAGCAGGGTCGAGTCGGCGTAGGCAGTCATGGCTTCGGGGATGCGGATCTCGCGGGTCGAAGGCACCATGGACTTGGCGTGCAGGCGCAGGTAGGCGTCTTCCGCCGGGGTCAGGGTGCGGGTCTGCACGCCGGTAACCACATCCTCCGTACCGTGGAAGGCCTCCGGGATGAGCGTCAGGAGCGCCTGCCGGCCGCGTTCGGTGCCGGCCAGGGCGTACACGTCGGTGTAGAAGCCGCCCTCCAGGGTGATCGTGTTCAGGATCTCCTGCTGCTTGCGCAGCAGGTTGGTGAGCAGGATGGCCGGGTCGAACTGCCACTGGTTGGCTTCTCCAACCGAGAAGGATGGGGCGATGCCGAACGCCATCCCCTGTGAGAAGCCCGAACTCAGGCCACGCGCCAGCGCCTGGCCGGAACTCCGGCTGTCCAAGTGGGAGCTGCCATCCGCGCTGCCCTGCGTGTCGGCCTGCGAGACGGTTTCGGTATCCGCCTGGCTGCGCGTTTCAGCGTGCGACTGGTCACCGCCTCGCTCACGGAATGGCTGACCGCCA
>Ga0172371_10004104_pt1 | contig 22225 bp, 21 predicted proteins | sample Lak12m_FD_114543 | JGI IMG/M metagenome (GOLD analysis project Ga0172371, IMG submission 114543) | Freshwater microbial communities from Kabuno Bay, South-Kivu, Congo - kab_022012_12m | ecosystem: Environmental > Aquatic > Freshwater > Lake | place: Democratic Republic of the Congo: South-Kivu...
ATGGGTGCGCCCCTACTGATTGAACCGGATACACACGTTCGTGATCTTCAACGTAGAAGTTCCGTCCACCGTAAGTTCGGAGCTTATTCCATCCGGGTCGACCCCGGCCAGAATGAAGGCGTTTTGACCGAGGACCGGAGAGCCGCCTGTGTTCAACGTGAACATCATGTGGCCCGATATGCCGGTGGGCACTCCAGTCTTAGGGAATTGGTTATATGCGGTAGCCGCTGGAAATGGAGCGTAGACATGGACCTCCCACTCCGCGACCCCTCCAGTCGGCGCTGTGTCAAATTCGTAATCAAACTCCACCACGATGAATTTCGTTGGATCGAGCTGTGACCTCGGGAATGCCGGGAAAGAAGAATGACCAGCGAATCCGGGGCCGAACTGAGTCATTCTAATCGATGCAAGCGAGCGGTCGCACCCCGATCCTGTGGCACAAGACGACAGCACCACCGCGGTGGGCTGATGCCAGTTCCTCTTGACCTGCCGGGTGAGCCAATAGGTAAGGCTTCGGGGACTGTTGAACACCGGCGTCGGAAGCGTGACCGGGCTCTCCCCGCGCAGGAGGTTCTCGACCTGAAAGCCCACGTTCACGAACCCGCCGATGGTGTCGTACGAGCCGTTCACCGGGTCAGAACCATGTTCGTACGCCAGGCGGAAGACGCCGTCGCGGGTGGTGACCTGCGCTCCGGTTTTGTACCCGTACACCGCTTCTCCCGTGCCGAACTCATACCCGGTGAAGCTCAATCGAAGGTCCGCGGCCTGATCGAAGATCCCGTGATTGAAGCCAGCGGTAATGTAATGCTCTGCCCCTTGTTCCGGAAGGCATTGATGAAAATGTCCCGGTTGAAGAGGTTCCCGTACCAGTTGGCCCTGAGGTCCACCGCGTCGTTGGCCGTGAGGTTCGCGACCATCTCAAGGCCGACGCCGCCCGCGGAGTACCACTTCTCAAGGACTCGTGAGGTGTCGAAGAAGGCGTTCACGCCGAAGAGGGTATTGCCTCCGACAATCGTACGGTACCCGCCGCCCAAGGAAAGGTCCGTCCGGTTCGTCGCGGGCGCCGAGGAGGAGACGAAGCCGGGGCCCGTTGTCGAGGTCACCCGCCGGCTCTTCCAGAAGTCCTGGAATTCCGCGTGGGCCTCACCGAAGATCACCGAATTGGCGCTCAGGCTGACGGGCAGGGTATAGTCCACGGTCCCGCGGCCTGCCCTGAGGTTCGGGCCGATCGCGTACACGAAGCCGAATTCCAGATTAGGGATACGAGGAAGATACTGGCCGAAAAGACCGCTCGAGAGCGGGACCGCGTCGGAACCGGCCGGGGCGCCGAACGTGCTTCCCGGAGGGCCGAGCGGATTCGAGGGCGTGAGCAAGGGCGGGGGACTTTGCCGAGCGCCCGGTGGGAAAAGACTCTGCGCCCCTGCCATGCCGACGAGCGTGAGCGTCAGCAGCATGGGGAGAACACGAAGGAACCCAACCAACCGGCAACCCGCGGCAATCATAGTGCCCTCCTCAACCAATTCCAATCCCCCCCCGGAAGCGCCACGGACCGCGGCGGCGCAGTGATAAAACGCGCGGCCGTGGAAGCGCTTCAAGGGTCACTGAACGATAAGTGCAAGGAAATTCAGGGAGAACTATAGGACGGGAATCCGAGAATGTCAAAGGAAAAGTCAGTCATTTCGGCAGCATTCCGTTACGTGCGGCACGAAATCCCCCTGCCCCCTCGCGAAAGAAGGGACCCAGGAAAGGTTCTTGGGAATGATGCAATTCACAAGAGGATGGACCTAGGAGCCTGTCGCAAAACTCCGTGTACACTCAAAATCGTGGCACGAGACCGCTGCGGCCCCATTTTGTCTCCCTCACCCCGGCCCTCTCCCAGAGGGAGAGGGAGCCCCTTTGAGCCCCCGGACGATTCCCTCTCCCCGGGGGAGAGGGACACAGGGTGAGGGTCTTCGTGCCACGAAATCGTTCCCCTCAGAGGTTTTGCGACAGGCTCCCAGCCCATGGAAATCTTCGCGTGCGTCGATCGTTCATCGTCGAAGTCGGAGTTGTTCATGCCCCTGGTAGGGGCGACCGGCGGTCGCCCCTACCCTCACCTACAGAGACGGCGAAATCTCCCGGCGTACGGCCCTGGTCTGACGCCGATGGGTCCTTCCCCGCGCCGCCGTACGAGTCCGAAGGAGATCTCCGCCTCCGGCGGCTTATCTCAACGCCTACGCAATCCGCGCAAGGGCCTGGGCCTTCCTTCTCTCCCGTGCAGCGATCGCGTCGGCAAGCACCGCGATGCGCCTGGACTGTTTGTAGATCGGCGCGTCCACCATGCGTCCGTCCAGGCTGATTGCACCCTTTCCCTGTTTCAAGGCATCTTCGTATGCGGCAATCACGCGCCGGGCGTGCTCCACCTTCTCGACCGCGGGCGTAAAGACCTGATTGAGGACCGTCACCTGCCCCGGATGAACGCAATATCCTCCGGTACTTCCCAGGCCCAGCGCCATCTCCGCTGCCCGCTGGAATCCCACCGTGTCCTGGAAAGTGGCAACGGTGCCGAGCACCCCGATGGGGTTGACTCCAAAAGCCTTGCACGCGGTCGCCATCATGGAAAACGCTAAAAAGAGCTCGGATGCTTCCTCTGAAGGCTCTACCCCCATCTGAAGACAATAATCGTCCACGCCGATGCTCACAGACTCGATCCGGGAACCGGCCGACACGATCTCCACAATCTTCAAGAGAGCCCTCGGACTTTCGATGTGGAGCGAGATCTTCACCGAGCCGGGCTCGATGCCTCTCTCTCGTTCGAGACCCGATATCCGCTGCTCCACGAACCGAACGTCATCCGCGATTTCCGTCTTGGGCAGGAATACGGCGTGCAGGCCCGGACAGACTGCCGCGGCCAGATCGGGCCCGAGCAGTTCAGGCTCGTTGTTGACTCGTACAAGCACATCAGCGCCCCCGCGGCTCACGAGGGCAATCGCTTCGGGCACGAGCCTGCGGGCATTCTCCTTTTCGGCCGCGGGCACGGCGTCTTCCATGTCAAGGACGATTGCGTCAGCGCCGCGCAGGTGAGCCTTTTCCACAAAGCGCCGGATGTGCACCGGCAAGATCATCATGGATCTCTGGATGTCGATCTGCATGGCATATTTCTCCCGTGCGAGGGGACGGGTGCTCCCTCGGGCAGATGAGCGCGGGCTTTTATCCTTCGCCGTGACCGAGACCGGGCATGGAAGTGGTCATGAATCGTTGTGCGAAGGCAATTGTGCCTCACCGGCGATCAGGATGGAAGCTTTTTTCGCATTGGTTTACCGCGGAGAACGCAGAGAGCAGCCTCTTGAAGATCCCCGTCCCCTTCCCCTTTTCCCAAGTGTAGGGAAGGGGCATCGCGCATAGGCGTCAACATGAAGGCATGATGCGAATTCCGGTAGGGGACGGCGTCGCGAGACTGCCTCAGAAACCGCGCCCGGATCGCAATCGTGCTACGAAGGCCCCCAAACTTGGCTTTGGGTGGCCCGGACATTATACGTCCGGGTCGCGAAGCAACAAGAGGTCCGAAAACCGTTGATGGTCCAACCGCAGCTTAATGATTTCGTTCCACTGAAGAGAAGACCTCCTGTGCCTGCGGCACCCGGACGTATAACGTCCGGGCCACCCCGCGGAATCTGTGGATCACGCTGAGGAAATGGTCGCTTCAGTTCTCCGCGTCCTCTGCGCCTCTGCGGTGAACAATTGCCTTTTCTCTTTCCCGGTTGAGCGGACCCCGCGGCCTTGACTTGAACGGTCTCCCACATGATACTCACGCCGCGGGAGGACCAATGAGATTCATTCATACCGCGGACTGGCACCTGGGGCGGGTGATGCACGGCGTGCCGCTCATCGAAGATCAGGCGCACGCGCTCGACCAGGTAATAGACCTCGTCCGAGAAGTCGAGCCCGACGCGTTCCTCATTTCGGGCGACGTTTACGATCGTCCCGTGCCATCCAAGGAAGCGGTCGAGCTGCTGGACGATTTCCTCTCCCGCCTCGTTCTGGAACACCGGGTCACGGTGGTGATCATTGCGGGGAACCACGACAGCCCCAGCAGGCTGGAATTCGCTGCACGGGTCATGGCAGGCCAGGGCCTTCACGTATCGGGGTCAATCCTCGCGGACCCGGTCATGGTAACCCTTCGGGACCGTTGGGGTGCGGTGCGTTTTTACGCGATTCCCTTTGCAGAGCCTGCCCTCGTGCGGGAAGCCCTCGCGAGTGACACCATCCGGTCTCACGAGGAGGCAATGGCCGCGGTTCTGGACAGAGTGCGGTCTGCGCATCCCGCGGCCGAGCGTTCCGTCCTGATCGGTCACGCATTCGTCGGCGGGGGAACGGAGACGGAATCCGAGCGCCCGCTTTCCATCGGGGGAGCGGACCGGGTGGACTGTTCCTGTTTCTCGGGCTTTAATTACGTCGCGCTGGGTCATCTCCACCGGCCTCAGGCAGCAGGAGCTTCCCACGTGCGCTACCCCGGCTCTCTGCTCAAGTATTCCTTTTCCGAGGCTGACCACGGCAAGGGGCTAAACGTCGTCGAGATGGACGGGAGCGGCGTTTGCCGCGTCGAGACGATTCCGTTGACTCCCCGCCGGGACGTGCGGATCGTCGAAGGATACCTGGAGGAGATTCTCCAAGGGCCTGAAACGAGCGAAAGCCGCGAGGACTACCTGCTGGTTCGCATCCTGGACACCGGTGCGCTCCTCGACGTCATGGGCAAACTGCGGGAAGTTTACCCCAATGTGCTTCACGTGGAACGTCCGGGCCTGGAAATGCGAGAGGGAGAAGCACGAAACCGCGTTGACCGCCGCAAGCTCAACGATGCGGATCTCTTCGCGGATTTCTTCGGAGAGGTGACCGGAACGGATCTCAGTGCAGAGGAACTGGCCGTGTACGAGTCGATCGTCGATCAATTGAGACAACGGGATCGGGAGGCCGTTTCGCCGTGAGACCACTGAATCTCGTCACCCGCGGCCTCGGCGCCTATGCCGGAGAACAAGTCCTCGACTTCCGCAAGCTCGGGCCACGGTCGCTCTTTCTCATTCACGGCCCCACCGGGTCAGGGAAGACCACTGTCCTTGACGCCATTTGTTATGCCCTGTACGGGGTCTGCTCCGGCGGCGATCGGGACTTAAGGCGGATTCGCAGCGATCACGCGGATGCGTCGGTCCTCACCGAAGTGACCCTCGATTTCAGCCTGGGCTCCGAGGCCTATCGGGTCTATCGGCGGCCCGAACAGGAGCGCCCAAAAAAACGCGGCGCCGGCACCACCACTGCCCGGTCGGAGGCCACGCTCACCCGGAGGACGGGCCTCCCTGACCATACAGAAGGAACCGTGGTGGCCACGCAATGGGACAAGGTCACCGAAGCGGTCGAAGTGCTGCTCGGGTTCCGCAGCGACCAGTTCCGGCAGGTGGTGGTACTTCCGCAGGGACAGTTCCGGCGGTTGCTCATGGCCGATTCCAAGGAACGGCAGGCCATTCTCGAGGTTCTCTTTCAGACCGAGCTGTACCGGCGCATCGAGGAGGCACTCAAGCAGGCTGCCAAAGAGGTTCAGGCGGGCATCGAGAACGCCAGATCCCGACGGCAGTTCATTTTGGATCGGGCAGGGGCAACTGCCAGAGAAGAGCTGGCCGAGCAGCAGAATGCCGCAACCGCCCGTCTCGGTACCATTCGGGAGAACCTCGTTTCCTTCAAAGAATCCGAAAAGACAGCTCAGGAAACACTCGTCCTCGGACAACGGGTCCTCGAAAAACTCACCGAATTGGAAGCCTCCGAAAAGGCGCTCCGGGAACTTGAACAGCAAATCAGCGCGTTCGGCAAAAAACGGGAGCTCCTCGAACGGAGCCGGAAGGCCGAATCCATCCTGGTTCATGAGAGAGTGCTGCTACAACGAAATGAAGAGGCCAACCGGGCCTCTCAATCCCTTGAGCAGGCCCGCAAGACGCTGGTAGAGGCGCAGGCTGCCATAGAAGGCGCTTCGCGGAGGTTCGAGGTCGAAGCAGGCCGGGCCGAAGAACGGGAGGCCGCACAGAAGAGTCTGAACCGGCTGGAAGACCTCACCCAACGGGTCAGGGATCTTCACCAGGTCAAAGCGCAGGTGGCCTCCGCGCAGGAAAAGGCTTCAGCGGCCGCTACTGGTCTTTCGGCCGCGCGGGAAGCACTTGAGGATTGCGACAATCGGATCGTTCAAAATCGAAAGGCCCTCGAGGAGACCGAAAAGACCGGCGCGCAGGCTGAACTGCTCCATCTCCGAGTTGAGGAAGCGGTGAAGGCCCTCGCTAACCGAAAACGGATGCACGGGTTAGAGCTGGAACTGAGAGCCATCGGGGTGAATCTCGATGATACCGCGAGCAGGGTAAGAAAGGCCGAAGAAGCAAGGGACAAGGTCCAATCCGAGCTTCGAGCGCTTGAAACAGCCTGGTTCGACGGACAGGCTGCGATTCTCGCGTCACGATTGGCGCCCGGCTCACCGTGCCCCGTGTGCGGGTCCACCGATCACCCGGCTCCGGCCCATTCCGTCGCCGCGCTGCCCGACGAGAAGGCCATCAAGAAGAAACGAACGGATCTCGAGAAGCTGAAGGAAGCGGTAGCCGCGTTGGCTGCGGAACAAACGGACCTCGAGAAGCAAGATCTTCAGGTACGCACCTCGGTAGCAAGCCTGGCGGAATCCCTGGGCGATCTGGCATCGAAGCCGGTGCTTGAGCTCGAATGCTCTCGGACACGCGTCGCAAAAGAGCTGAAAGAGGCGCAACAGGCGCAGAAGCAGTGCTTGGAGCTGTCGGAGAAGGCAGCAGCGCTTGATAAAATTCACGGTGAATGCCGGAAGAACCTCAAACGTGCCGAAGAGGCGAGTGGCGAAGCGGGTGATCGACTGTCTCAAGCGAAAGGAGAAGTAGCGGCACGGAGCCGCGATATCCCGGAGGAACTGCAGGACCCGGAAGCGCTGGAACGGCGAAAGAAGGCCGCGAAGCGTATGGTGCGGAAGCTCAAGGAAGCGCTGGACAAGGCACAGGACGAGCTGGCCCAGGCCAAAGAGCGGTTTTCGGCCGCTGAGGCCGCTCTAAAGGCGGCTGAAGACGTGCAGGCAGAGGCCGGCCGACAGGTGATCGTGCAGCGCGAGGAATTTGCCCGAAGCCTCCAGGATGCCAATTTCCGCGACGAGGCAGAATACAAGGCGTCAAAGCGGAGCCGGGCCGAAATGGAGAAGCTCGGGAACGAGATCCTGGCTTTCGACCGGGCCCTCGGCGCTGCCGGAGATCGCGTGAAACGTGCGCAAGAAGCGGCCGAAGGACTGGAACGTCCTGACGTGGACGCCCTCGAAACCGCAGCGAAGCACGCTCGGGGAGTGCTCGAAGCCGCTCTCAAGGAATCGGCCGCGTTGGAAGAGAACATCAAGCGCAAGGCAACCCTACTCCACGACTTTGACTCGGTCTCCGGCACGCTTGCTACTCTGGAAGCGCAGTACGCGGTCGTGGGACGCATTTCACAGGTCGCGTCAGGATCAAATCACGAAGGGATCACCTTTCAGCGCTTCGTGCTTGCCGCGCTCCTCGATGAAGTCCTCTTCGCTGCTTCCAAACGGCTCGTCATTATGAGCAACGGTCGATTCAGGCTCCAGCGCTTGACCGGACGAACAGATCGGAGAATTCCCGGCGGCCTCGACTTGGAGGTCTCGGACACGTACACCGGGACGACCCGCCCTGTTTCCACCTTATCCGGGGGCGAGAGCTTTTTGGCATCCCTGTCGCTGGCTCTGGGACTTGCGGATGTGGTTCAGACGCGGTCGGGGGGGATTCATCTGGACACGATCTTTGTGGACGAAGGATTCGGAAGCCTCGATCCCGAAGCTCTCGATCTCGCGTTCAGGGCCCTCGTGGACCTTCAGCGTGACGGGCGGCTGGTGGGTATCATTTCCCACGTGCCTGAGCTCAGGGACCGCATCGACGCGCGCTTGGAGGTCAAAAAGGGTCGGCGTGGCAGCACCGCGGCTTTCGTCGTGGACTGAACGACTTGAGAAATGGAGCACTGACGTGGAGAGACAAGACATCCTGAAGAAACTGGCGGAGGGGAAATTGCAGGCCATGGAGATCGTCGGACTTCCTCCTTTCAAATGCCAGCAGGTGGTTGCGGAAACGTTGCAGGCCTGGGAGAAGCTCTCGATGGAAAAACTGGTGGAAATTCTCGAAAAAGAGGAGTTTTGAGCTCATTCTCTCACACGCGAGACGCAGGTGGCCTGGACGCTATACGTCCTAGGACCGAAAGCACAAGAGGTCCGGACCTCCTGTCGCTGCGCGACCCGGACGTATAACGTCCGGGCCACCCCAGGCCTTCGTATTCATCCGAAGCAGTCTCCCCTCCCAATAATAGGTCACGGAATGTCCGCAACCGGGCGCTCAGCACGGCGGGGCATCATGGCACTCGTACCCGCCGAACAACTCCATCATGAAGTTCCGCTCGGCGCATTCGGCTTCCAAGTCGTTGCCGTCTCTCATCTCACGCATCCGGTCTACGACGCACGACCCTCCCTCAGCCTGGGACGCTTCAGCAGTTTCGCTTGTCGTCTCCGAGGCCGGGTCTCGTTTCCATGCCAATTCAAAAACCAGCCGTTGCCGGTCCGCTTTCTGCATGGCGGTGACCTCGACATCCAGCGACGCATCCGGCGCCAGGCTGATGGATTTGTCCCGGCCTTCGACTCTGAGACGTCCTTCCCGCACACCTTCCAGCATTTCCCCGATGTAAGCGGCTGCCCGCTCCGGATCAAGGGTCCCCTTGCCCGTTATCTTCACTTTTTCACTGCCATGGTCCTTGTCTTTGCTCATGAGAGCCTCCCTGCGCAGTTTTTCCTGCGGTTCACTCACTCCTATAAAGATAGATGCGGCCGGCCCCGGTCGGGTTCGTGGAGGATCAGGAAACTCCCGTGGAAGAAATTGCTTCGCTCTTGCACCTTCGCGATGCCCTGCGTGCCGCGGGCTCTTTTCTCATTCCAAACTGAATGATCACTGATTCGACCAGGTTAGTGTTGACACGAGCGCCACACAACGTTTATAAAAGGAGAAGTGTGAACGTCAGAACGACGGAGAGTCAGAGGAGTCACCATCACATTGAACATTCATCGACGAAACAGGCTCGTAGGAGCCATTCTCCTCTTGCTGCCGGCTCTCTCCTTTCTGGCTGCCGTCGAAGGCCTGTGCCAGGATCCGTGCGCGTGGGAGAAGAAAGGGACTGCGAAGTCCAGCCGACTGATAGCTCCCGCGTGCCAGTGCGTCCTTCCTGTAAATCCCGAAACGCTGGAAACGCGGATTGTGGCTCCGAGCCGATCCTGTTACGTCCCTGTGGCCCCGGAGCGCGTGTGGATGAAACCGGAGCAGGAACCGTGCGCCGCGGTCCGCAAGACTCGACCGGCGTGCTATTCGTTTCGGTCGAACGGAGAGTAGGTGACCGGTTCCCCCATATGCCCCGCGCTTCGTCCAACGCTCGCATGACCGCCTGGGAACGGTTCGGACTCGCGGTTTTTTCGAGCTTCGCTTTCCTCTGCCTCCTCGTATGCTCCTTGAATCAGTCAACTGCCGGAGAGGTCCCGAACCGGCAGGGCGGCGGCCAAAGCCCTGCACGGCAGAAGGCGCCGGCCGCACCGCTGCCGCCTTCCGACTGCCCTCTCCTGCCGAGTTGTCCTGGCGGGCCGGGTGTGCCGTTACCGCCCGTGCCTGAAGAGACGGCCGGACCGAGGGGGCCCGTTCAGACCGTAACCAAGGGGGATCTCCGAGAAGGGACGGGCAAGTACGCGGGTATGGTGCTCATTCCCGCAGGGACCTTCGACATGGGGAGTGGCGACGGCGCGGGGCGGCCGGACGAGCGTCCGATCCACAAGGTCTATGTCAAAGCATTCCACCTCTCCAGGCACGAGATCACGGCACAGGAATACTGCGACTTCCTCAACCGGCAGGGCGAAGCCGGTCCCAGAGACATCAAAGAACAGGTACAGCTTTCCGATCCCGCGTGCCAGGTGATCAAAGACGGAAAGCGATTCCGCCCGAAGGACGGGCAGGCGGAGAAACCGATGGTCTACGTCTCTTGGTACGGGGCTGCGGATTACGCGGAGTCGAAAGGGGCTCGCTTGCCGACCTCCGCGGAATGGGAAAAGGCCGCGCTCTACGCGACCGAGCAGCCGCCCGGAGACTATCTGACCATCCTCCCCCGAACGGACAGCGTGCCCATTTCCATCGCGGAGCCGGGTCTCTCCGGCGTCACCGGAATCATCGGCAACGTGTGGGAATGGTGTTCAGACTGGTACGGTCGCGATTACTACTCGAAGAGCCCGCTCTCCAATCCTCAGGGGCCTGAACTGGGGCTCGAGAAGGTCATCCGAGGCGGTTCCTGGGCTTCACCGGAGTCGTCCCGGCGGATCCAGAACGTGTTCAAGGCTGCGCCTCAGGGATTCTATCGCACCGTCGGCTTCCGCATCGTCAAGGACTAATTTCCCGTGAGTGCCAAGAGCCCAAGAATCAGGACTTTCCCCGACCTGGTCCGAAAGGAGGCTTTGGCCGCGCTTGTGTCGTTGGCCGCTGTCGCACTGTTGTCCGCTCTGGCCGACGCTCCGATTGACGCGGCCGCCGACCTTTCGGGAATGCCGTCCGAGCAGGTGAAAGCCCCTGCGATCTTCGTCGGAATCCAGCAGATGCTTCGATACCTGCCTTCCCTGGCCGCGGGGGTAATTCTGCCACTAGTGGGGCTACTCCTCCTGGCTCTCGTCCCGTTCCTCCCTCAAAAGCGAACCGCTCTCGGGCTGCTCTTCTTCGGGACGGTCTTGACCGCTCTGGCGCTCACGCTCTGGGGGTATGCGGCGTGATGGGAGCCCGCGCGGGGTACGGAATCGCTCTCGCCGCGACGCTCGTCGCACTGGGCATTGTCCTCGGTCTTGTGGAATATCGCAGCCGGAGCCCCGAGTGGAAAATCTATCAGGAGAGAAGCATTGCCAACGCCATCCAGCGCCTTCAACGAGGGATCGAGGACGAGCAGTCGCTTCCGCGGCATGAGCAGCTTCGCGCTGAACTGAAATCCCTGCGTCACCGCGCTCTCGAAATAATCGAGGTCAGACCCTTCAATGGCAAGCTTCCCGTTGAGCGGTGTCTCACCTGCCATTTCGGGATCGAGGATCTGTCCGCGTCCCACCCCAACTCAGTATTCGGCTGCGTTATCTGCCACGCAGGAAACGGCCCTGACCTCACGGTCAAGGGAGCGCACCGCGGTCTCCGGGGCGGGCGCAACCCGGCGCGGCTGGATCTGGCCGGCGAGAGCTGCGGCGCGGGCCCATCGGGAGTGGGAGTGGGCTCGTGCCACGGCCGGCGAGAGCATCCTCTCCTCAATCGCGCGGACAACGTCCCACAATCATTGATGGCCACCAACGCGGGTATCATAGCCATACTCCGCTTCCAGTGGGGTCTCGACGCGGAGCCCACGGCGAGGTTCGGGATTCGGCCCGTGTCCGACGGCGCCACAGTCCTCCGACAGGTCCCTGCGGAACGAAGTCCTTCAGGTGGGCTCAATCTCGGGGACAGCCATTTTCGGAAATTCTGCGCATCCTGCCACCTCTGGGCTCCACAACCCCGCGAAACCATGGGCAGACTCGATGGGTGTCCTGCATGTCATGCGCCATACGAACCGGGCGGCCGGTACCGGGGCGGTGACCCTACCGTTCGGACCGACGAGCCCGGCCACGCGGCAACCCATACGATCACAAAGCGAATTCCCGACGATCGCTGCCGCGCCTGCCACAACCGGAGCGGACGGATCGGGCTCAATTATCACGGCGAAATGGAGAGCTCCCAGTACGGAACGCCGTTTGTCCGGGGAGGCCTCAGCGACCTCTTCGTGAGCGAAGACCGGTTCGTGCTCCGACTCGTTCCTGACATTCATCATGAGAAAGGCATGGGATGCATCGATTGCCACACCGGTCAGGACGCGATGGGGGACGGAGTCATCCACGCGGAGATGAAGGACCAGATCGAAATCCGGTGTGAGGACTGCCATGGCGGCTATATTGAACCACCGAAGACCATGAAGATCGAGAAATATGACCCGCTCGTCCAAGCGCTGATCCGGTCTTCGCCCTCTCTCAAACTCTCCGAGGGGGACGAGATCCTCCGGACGTCGAAGGGGAGGCCGATGCCGCACGTGAAGAAAACGGAAAAGGGCTTTGCGCTCATCAGCAAAGTCACCGGAAAGTCGCATCCTGTGAGCGTGGTCACCGGCAAGAAGAACGGCCATCGAATCAAAGGCCACGAGCGGCTGGCCTGCGACTCGTGCCACAGCGCGTGGAGTCCCCAGTGTTACGGATGCCACCAAATGCTCGATCTCGGGAAAAAGGGCCGGGATCATATCGACGGAACAGACACCGCGGGCAGGTGGGCGGAAGGGCGAGGCTATTTCCGGTTCGAGCGCAACATCTACGGGATCGATTCCCGTGGGAGAGTCGGAATTCTCGTGCCCGGCTGCCAGGTCTGGAACACGGTGGTGGACGATGAAGGTAAGATAATACCGCCGTACGATTCAAAAGTCATGAGCCTCAAGAATGGCTTGACCTCCATTGCCATGGGGCCCATTCATCCGCACACGACGCGGACGGAAGTTCCCCGCTGCGTCGATTGCCACCTGGACCCGAAGGCGCTCGGCTTGGGAGATGGCGTACTCACGTGGGACCCCGCAACCGGCGTACCTCAGGTGGAACCCGTCTACGATTCGAAAGGTTCCGGCTTGCAGATTTCGTTTCCCATGGAAGCGGTGGTGAACGAAAAGGGCAAGATCCTCCAGGGGACCTCGCACAAGCTTTCCCGCGGATTCAACGCGGAGGAGATCCGTCGTATTCTGGGCATTGCCCGCTGTCTGCCCTGCCACGATCGGTACGACGATCCCGTGTGGGAAAGACCCGGACCGTACCACGAGACCCCCGCGTGCGGAAAAGCCCTTGAAGCTTTGGAAGGCTCGGGCGGGGGCCGCTAGGCGCCTGTCGCAAAGCCCAGGTCAGGACGGCAATCGTGTTACGAGGATTCCCAAACTCTTGCTTTGGGTGGCACGGACGTTATACGTCCGTGTCGCGCAGCGACAGGAGGTCCGGACCTCCTGTGCCTTCGGCACCTGGACGTATAACGTCCAGGCCACCCAAGAAGTCGGTCATTCCGGATCGCTCCTTGATTTCGGCTCTAAACTGACTTTTTGTACAGCCTGCTGGAGCCTGGAGCTCCTTTCCGACGCTGCTCTACCAGGTTGGGGAAAGAATGGGGGCGTTGCAACTACCTTAGCGTCACACCCAGCCGAAGAGGAATTCCAGCGCGGTGTCAACCGTTGCAGTGAGGCTTTCCAGAACGGACCGCTTCTTGCGAATCAAATGGTGGAGGAAGATGGGCACACCAGCGACCACCAGAAAAGCCGCTTCGATGACGAAAAAGCAGATTGCATGGATGCGCCAGAATTCAGCCGACGGACTTACCAAGCAAAAGAGGCCCACGAGGTTGGTCAGCAGGAAGACACCCAGGATGGCAAACTCTTTCATGAATTCATTTCCAAGGTACATCGCCAGCGCCCGAATTTAGCGGCGACCGGCGGGAGCCGCTAATATATTGAAAGTTTTTGGAAGGGGGGTGCGGGGGGAGGACCTTTTTCCAAAAAGGTCTCCCCCCGCATTCTCCTTTCGTAGACTGCAATTGTATTGGCGGCTCACTCACCCCTTCAGCAGTTCCGGGCAGCCGTAGGTAGCGGCTTCGCCGAGATCCTCTTCGATTCTCAGGAGCTGGTTGTACTTGGCGATGCGGTCGGTTCGGGACGCGGAGCCGGTCTTGATCTGTCCGGTGCCGAGCGCCACTACGAGATCCGCGATGGTGGTGTCTTCCGTTTCGCCGCTCCGGTGAGAAACCACGGATGTGTACCCCGCGCGGGTGGCCAGGCGAACCGCTTCGATCGTTTCCGTGAGGGTGCCGATCTGATTGAGCTTAATGAGAATGGAATTGGCCACTCCGAGATCGATCCCCTTCTGGAGGAGCTCAGGGTTGGTGACGAAGATGTCGTCCCCCACGATCTGAATCCGGGAACCGAGCTTGTCCGTGAGGATTTTCCACCCATCCCAGTCGTTTTCGTCGAGACCGTCTTCCAATGAGACAATGGGGTATCGGCCGATGAGGCCCGCGTAGAAATCGACCATTTCAGCGGAATTCAGCTTGGCACCCTCTGCGTCCAGATGATAGATCCCGTCTCGATAGAAGGCGCTTGCCGCCGAATCGAGGGCGATGAACACGTCCCGGCCCGGCTTGTATCCTGCTTGTTCGATGGCCTGCACGATGACCTGGAGCGCCTCCTCATTGGATTGGAGGTTTGGCGCGAAGCCTCCCTCGTCGCCCACGGCCGTGTTGAGACCTTTCCCTTTGAGAACCTTCTTCAGCGTGTGGAATACCTCCGCGCCCATGCGGAGCCCTTCCCGGAAACTCGTGGCTCCGAGCGGCATGACCATGAACTCCTGGATGTCCACGTTGTTGTCCGCGTGGCTCCCGCCATTGAGGATGTTCATCATGGGGACGGGAAGTCGGCGAGCCCCCACACCTCCGAGGTAGCGATAGAGGGGAACGCCCAGTTCCGCCGCGCATGCCTTGGCAGCGGCGAGACTCACGCCGAGAATGGCGTTGGCCCCAAGATTCCCCTTGTTCGGGGTTCCGTCGAGCTCGATGAGCCGTGCGTCGAAATTCTGCTGTTCAAATGCGTCCATTCCCAGAACGCAGGGCCGAAGCTCCTCCATCACATTTGCAACCGCCTTGAGAACCCCTTTGCCGAGGTAGCGGCTCGGATCGCCGTCCCGGAGCTCCACTGCCTCGTTTTCCCCGGTGGACGCGCCCGAAGGGATCGCGGCGGTTCCGACCGCGCCCTCCGCGAGATAGACGTCGACTTCAATGGTCGGGTTTCCGCGGGAATCGAGTATTTCACGGGCCTTGACGTCACAGATTTCAAACCTCATGGCATACCTCCTTGTGTCTCGAGAGGGCCCCAAGAGAATTCGGCCTTCCGACCATTCGGCTGGAGCGCTTCTGTCTTCTGATTTCCCGAACGGGGGATCGTGCCGATGTTATAACAAAACTGTCGGGTGCGGGGTACGGTTTTTTTGTAGGTGTTCGGCCTGAAAAGGGAATTCACCGCAGAGACGCAGAGGCCGCGGAGGGAGAAGTGCTTGAAATGACGACTATGGGATGGGGGAAATAGGCGCTAACTTGGGCGCTCCGAGGTCGAAATACGGTTACATACGGAACCCCAAACCGCAGCATTTGGGCCGATAGTCCAGAACCAAGCCGAATTCTCCGTCATTCCGGCGGAAGCCGGAATCCAGTCCCGGATGGCTGGGAGCAGTGGAGCGCGCTCCGCTTCTCCCCGGCTTGGCAGCACTGGGCCCCGGCTTTCGCCGGGGTGACGTTCCATGCTTTCCAGAGCGTCTTCCTTTCCCGAATGCGGTAAGAGGAACCTATGTTAGTGCCTGTGGGGATGGAGGAAAAAGACCGGAGCTATCGTAACGCGGACCATTTCTTGAATTCCTCGACGACAAAGAGGAGGTGGTCTTTCATGACCGCCTCGGCTTTCTCCGGGTCCTGATTCTTGATGGCTTGAAAAATCCTGCGGTGGTGCTCAAGTATCAGTTCCTGGGCCTCTCTGCTGACGAACATCTCTTCTCGATGGATTTTGATGGAACGGTTGATCAAGTCGTAGATACTGCTCATCAGGTGAAGAAAGATCACATTGTGTGACGCCGCGGCGAGCTCGGTGTGGAATTTGAAGTCGACCTCGTAGTTAATCTGCCCCTTCTCGAAGTCGCTCTCCATTGCGGCAAGGTAGCCACCGATCCGCTCGAGCTCCTCTTCCGTTCGATTGGTCGCTGCCTGTCTCGCTGCGAGAGCTTCCATGTAGGCTCGGATCTCGGTGAGCTCGAGCACGCGCTGTTTGTCGTCGCCGAGGAAAACCTCCATTGGCTTGCGGATTTCGACCTCGGTGAGATTCTTGACGACCGAGCCCCCTCCGTGAGCGATTTCCACAATTCCCTGAAGCTCCAACTGCTGGAGTGCCTCCCGGACGGACGGGCGGCTCACTCCCATCTGTTCGGAGAGCTCCCGTTCGGAGGGGAGTCGGTCCCCTACGCGAAAGAGGCCTCCGCTGATGGCCTTTTTCAATTGATTTGCGATCTTCTGGGACACGCGTTCGAGCCGGATGGGTTGGAAGAGGGGCTCGTCGGGGAGTTTGGGTTTGGGGTCCATAGCTTTTCATTACTGGAGGGTGATTTGTTTGTCAAGCCTTTTCTTCTTATGACCAAGAAAGAACTTGACAAGCTTCCATAGAGATGAGTAGATGGTATTACCAATTTAAACCGCGGACCTCACATGACCATCCCTGGTGCACAGAGTCTCCACGACACCCCCGGCAATCCTGAACTTCGGCCGCCCCGTGCAGCCCGATTTGTACCATACCTGCTTTGCCGCGCCTGTGAAGAGCGTCGTTGAAATCGCCGGCTCCCGGTACGAAGAGGAGGTGATACTCCCAGCAAGAACACGTTGCTTCAGTCCATTGACAGCAGAATATTTCAACAAGTCCTAGGGAGGAGAACCGCATGAAAAGAATGGCATTGGCAGTGCTTGCGCTGGTAACGGCGCTCGCGTTCGGAGGGATGACGGCCACCGCCGTATATGCACAGGAAAAAAAGCCTGCAAAAAAGATCGAAAAATTCGGCGACGATCAGAGAGCCAAAGATTGGAAGGGCAAGAAGTGGACCACATCGGACAAGAAATTTACCTGGCGGGCGAGTGACCCATGGGGCGGGCTCCTGTTTCATGATTTCTTGGTGCATTTCGCGGACAGCGTCAGGGCGGCAAGCGGCGGGCGGCTGGACATCAAGGTGTTCCAGACCGGCGCGATTGTCCCTGCCATGGAAGTTTTCGACGCAGTATCAAAAGGCACCCTTGATTGCGGTCATGCCTGGTCGGGTTACTGGAAGGGGAAAAACGAGGCGTTCGTCGCGTTTGCTTCGGTGCCGTTCGGACTGGATGTGGAAGGCTACAACATTTGGTACTACGAGCGTGGCGGCAGGAAGATGCTGGACGATCTGTACGCTCCCTACAACATGGTCTCCTTTTTCTGTGGCAATTCCGGTCAGGAGCTCGGCATTCATTCCAATAAGAAGGCCACGAGCATGGCGGACTTCAAGGGGATGAAGCTCAGGACCGTCGGGTGGTACCAGGACATCCTCAACCTGCTGGGCGCCAACGTGACTCCGCTTCCCGGACCGGAAATCTACCTGGCCCTGGAGAGAGGGGTCATTGACGGATGCGAATTCAGTAGCCCCGCAATCAATCTCCCGCAAGGGTTCCACGACATCACGAAATTCGTGATCGAGCAGGGTGTGCATCAGCCGAGCTGTCAAACCGATCTCTTCATAAACAAGAAAAAGTGGGATGAGCTCCCGGACGATCTGAAGGCCATTGTTGAGATCTGCGCGAAAGAGACGCAGCTCTGGTCGACGCCCTGGATCGAGAACCTCAACGTCGAGGCTCTCGAGAAAATGGGCAAGAAGGTGGAATACGTTCAGATGGACGATGCCACCATCATCGAATTCGCCAAAGTGAGCAAGAAGTACCTCGATGACCTGGGCGCCAAGAATGCCGATGTGAAGAAGGTCCTCGATTCGCAAGAGCAGTTCAAGAAGGACTTCGCGCCGTGGCGCAAGATGCGCGGCGGAGTTGCCCCTTGGCCTATTGATGAAGTGATCAAAGGGAAGCTTTATCAATAAACGGACAAGCCTCATACCAATGCGCGGTCAAAGAAATGACAATCGGTGAAGCTGGTCCTGGCGGGCCTCCGAAGCGAAGTCAGGCTCCGCCGTCCGTAGCGGAGGAGATCCGCCGGCACCGCCAATGAACAGCGCTCTCAGTATTACTCGCATGAAAGCGCGTTGGTATCTTACGGTGAAATGACGCGCCCCGGAGATTACCGTGCTCCGGGGCCTACACCGCAATCGCATGTATTGAAGGGAACCGGCGATGAAAAAATTCGTCCGCGCTGTCGACGCATTCAACGAGCTCTTCGGTAAATACGTGGCCTTACTGATCGTACCCCTTGTCCTCGTTGTCACGTACGAGGTCATCCTCCGGAAGTTATTTCATTCTCCCACGGTATGGGCTTTTGAAATGACCGTATATCTGTACGGTGCACATTTCGTCCTCGGCGCGGCATATACCTACCTCCACGATCGGCATGTGCGCGTTGACATTCTGTCTTCGAGGTTGTCCGCCAAGGCCCAGTTGTGGCTTTCTATCCTGACATTCTTGGTCATCTTTGTGCCTTTTGTCGGAGGCCTGAGTTGGGCCGCGCTGATCTATGCCGGCCACTCCGTTGCCACCAATGAACATAGTTGGAGCGCATGGAAGCCGCCCCTGTACATTTACAAATGCGTTATGCCGCTGGGCTTCATCATGCTGTTCGTGCAGGGTTTTGCCCACTTCATCCGAGACATCTACCGGCTGAGGGGGGAAGAAATATGAGTCCCGAGACCGTTGCTGTCGCAATGTTCTGCGCCCTCTTTCTGGCCCTGTTTTCGGGTCACCCCCTGGCCTTTTCTTTGGGTGGCGTGGCAGTCTTCTTCGGCCTCATAGGTTGGGGCGGCTCACCGGAACAGGTTTTTGCGCTTTTCACCAACAAGACGTATGGCGTCATGGATGAATACGTCCTGGTCGCTGTTCCGTTGTTCATCTTTATGGCCCAGATGCTCGATGTCGCGGGGATTGCCGAGGCGCTCTTCAATACCATGCACGTGTTATGGGGGCCTGTGCGAGGCGGCCTCGCGATTGCCGTCCTCATGGTCTGCGTGGTGTTCGCCGCGTCCACGGGCGTCGTCGGCGCGACCGAAGTGGCCATCGGTCTCATCGCAGTCCCTAATCTGCTGAAACGTGGATACGACATACCCATGACCGCGGGAGCCATCTGCGCAGGGGGAACGCTCGGCATTCTCATCCCGCCTTCCATTATGCTCGTGATCTACGGCAGTCTGACCAACATATCAGTTGGGAAACTGTTTGCCGCGGCCTATTTTCCGGGTTTTTTCCTGGCAGCCATGTACATCGGCTACGTCGCGATCCGGTGCGGCCTCAACCCCGCGATGGGGCCTCCCCTGCCGCGTGAAGAGCGCATGCACACCGTTGGGCAGAAATTGTGGATGATCCTCACCACGCTTCTCCCTCCCGTGTTTCTCATTGCCATGGTGCTTGGGAGCCTCGTGATCGGCGTTGCCACCACCACGGAAGCCGCGGGTCTCGGCGCGGTGGGAGCCACGCTTCTTGCCATAGCCTACCGGAAACTGACCTGGGCCGCGATCGTGGACGCATCGGTAGCCACCCTCAAGATCACCTCCATGGTCATGATCCTTTTCGTGGGCGGAAACGCCTTCCAATCCGTGTTCATGGGGTTGGGCGGCGGTGAGGCGGTCGGAGACGTGCTCCTGGGATTCAAGGCCAGCCCGTACGTGGTTCTATTCCTGATGATGGGCATTATCTTCTTCCTTGGATGCGTCATCGACTGGTTGGGAATCCTGCTCATCGTAACGCCTGTCTTTGGTCCTGTGGCTCTGGAATTAGGTTTTGATCCGTTGTGGTTCGGCACGCTGATCTGTGTTAATCTTCAGATGGCGTTCCTGACGCCGCCGTTCGGCTATTCTCTCTTCTACCTTCGAGGGATAGCGCCGCCGGAAATGACCATAGAGAAGATCTACAAGGGCGTCATCCCTTTTGTCTTCCTGCAATGGATAGGGCTTCTCACCTGCATCTTTTGGCCGCCCATCATCATGTGGCTTCCCACGGTCATATTCGGTGAATGAGCGTGCAGGCGGCGGAACAATTCCTAAACAGAAAGAGATGGACAATGAACATCATAACCGTATCACGGCTCGTCGGCTCCTACGGCGACGAAATCGCCGCAAACGTGGCAGAGAGGATGGGGCTGGAATTTGTCGGGCGCAATGGCCTCCACGCACTGGCCCTGAGCTGTGATTTGGAGTACAAAGACGCGTGCTCCCTCTATGAGACAGAGCACGGTCCGGGTTTTTTCGAGCGCCTGTTCTTCGACGGCCCCGCTCACAGGAGCACGTTCGAGGCCCTCACCTTCGAGCAGGCGAGTCGAGGAAACGTGGTCATGGTCGGCCGCGGCGCGCAAATAGTTCTGCACAATGTGCCGGGTGTGTTCAGCGTGGGGGTTGTGGCCCCGAGCGAAACGCGGGTCCGGCGAATCATGGAACGGGAAAACCTGCCGAGGGATGAGGCCGAAGACTTTGTGGACCGGTATGACCAGGAACGGGACAAGCTCATCAGGGCCGTCTTCGACAGGGATCCCATGGAATGGTCCCTGTACGATCTCATGATCAACACCGCGCACTTCACCATGGAGCGTGCGGTGGATGTTGTCATCTGCGCTATTGAAAAGCGGGACAGGCTTCCTGACGAGGAGGCCGGCAGGGAGACCCTGAAGAGCATGGCGCTCGCCAAGAGGGTCGAAGCCCTCATCAGGAAGAAGCTGACTTCCGCGGTCGCTCGGAATGTCGAAGTCAGCGGCGAACCGGGAGGCATCGTGCGCATCTCGGGCCGGATACGCGAAAAGCCCGACAAAGCCAAAGCGGAAAAGCTTGCAACAACGTACCCGGGTGTCACGAAAGTGGAAAGCGACCTGAAGGTGACAGAGCTCTCCTTCGGCATTTGACCGGGAGGCGCGCAGCGAACCATGTCGGAATCGGTTCAAATTGTTCTCGGCCTCGTCGTGCTGGTCGGGGTCTTCATCCTGACCCGTTATGTCGTGATATGGCAGGTCAGGCGGGCTACGGGCATCATCATTCGGGACCTGCAGAAGCAGGGAGCCGTCGATCCGGTGACCGCGGTGGAGCTACCCTATGCGAAGCAGAATCCTCTGCGTATCGGAATGAGAAACTACTACGCCAAGGCCGTCGAGTACATGGTAAGTGAAGGGACTGCCGGTAAGACACACAATGGTCGGTACTATCTCCGGACCGGCGGTTCGGGCACGCTATCTAACGTCTCCGATGAGGCGGAGTCGCAGCCGCAAGCTTAGTACGCTGCGGCTTGAATTCGGCGACATATCCGGGGGCCCGTTTCACCGGCCACGTTGACCGCTCCTTCCTGTCTCGCATCCGGACTATTTTTGGATAACTCGCGCAAGACCCCTTCCTGGTCGGCCACCGCTTGGAAAGCCTTTGCAGCGAGGTCACAATGATGTTATGCCTCAATGGGGAACGTCGAAGCCACGCGGCGTGCGGTCACCTCAAAATTGGAGCGTTTATGCGGCAGAATAGAGCAATGAGGAGGTAAGGAGATGTCTCGTCGAAAAGCCATGTTCGCGGGAGTGTTTTGCGCGTTCGTTCTGTTCGTCTGCTGCGCGACGAGCAGTCAGGCACAAGGCTCGAAGCCGTGCGAGGTGGTCAGAGACTACTTGCTTCAAGTCGATCACCTGTCCATTTACACGTTCGGCGAAGAGCGGGATGCGAAACTCGCAGAAGCACAGACGGCATTCCAGGAAAAGCTGGCCGCGCTGGACTATAAACCGTCAACGGAATTGCTCGACCTCGTCGCCAAGTACGTCGGGTTGGTCCGTTGGGGCCACGATCGAATGAGGAAGGGAGACACTCGACTGTTGGTCCAGGCGCGGCCCGTCCACGACACGATCAAGAAGTTGTGTCCGTGGGAGTAGACCGTAGAATCCTCCCTGTACGGTTTTGGGCGCAACGAAATGCGAAAATGCTACAGTGCCGCTCATTGAAATTCGCGGCGCTCTTCACCTACGGGAAAGCCAGTGAGACTTCGTTGACGTTGAGTAAGGTCCCGCGCGGTGATCATCCACAACTTCTCGGAATCTCATGGTTATGGCCGACTGATAGTGGAGCGCACTTCTCGAAAAGGACGTTGAGCCTTCTTCGAGATTCAGCTTCAAGTTTTCCATCCTTTTCAATGCGCTCCACTATAGCTTTGTATCCACGGCAGGATTCGCAAGCGCAAAGTGACAACCCACGGTAGCTGCCAATACATTGAGGTAATCGATCAGCGGGATCGCTTCCACAACTGAAGAATGAGGCAACCATAAAGACACAGAGACACAAAGAAATCAGGGGAGTTATATAATGGTTTACCCGAAATCCAAA
>Ga0172371_10004106_pt1 | contig 22224 bp, 26 predicted proteins | sample Lak12m_FD_114543 | JGI IMG/M metagenome (GOLD analysis project Ga0172371, IMG submission 114543) | Freshwater microbial communities from Kabuno Bay, South-Kivu, Congo - kab_022012_12m | ecosystem: Environmental > Aquatic > Freshwater > Lake | place: Democratic Republic of the Congo: South-Kivu...
CCACATCAGCTTCGAGGGCGGCATCCTGGAAGACCCCTGGAACGAGCCGGAGGAGAGCATGTTCAAGCTCTCCCTCTCCCCGGAGAAGGCGCCGGACAAGGCGACCTATCTCGAGATGGATTTTGAACGCGGCGCCCCGGTGGCCGTCAACGGCGAGCGTTTGAGCCCCGCGGCCCTGCTCGCTCGCTTAAACGAGCTGGGCGGGCAAAACGGAATCGGCCGCCTGGACATGGTGGAAAACCGCTTCGTGGGCATGAAATCCCGCGGGGTGTACGAGACCCCGGGCGGCACCATCCTGCGGGCCGCGCACCGCGATCTTGAAACCATCACCCTGGACAGGGAGGTGATGAAGATCCGCGACGGCCTGGTGCCCCGCTACTCGGAACTCATCTATAACGGCTTCTGGTTCTCCCCGGAGATGAAGCTCCTGCAGGCCACCATGGATCAGGCCCAGGAAACGGTGAACGGCACGGTACGCCTCAAGCTCTACAAGGGCAACTGCACCCCGGTGGGGAGAAAATCAGCGAATTCCCTGTACCAGGAGAGCTTCGCCACCTTCGAGGAAGACGCGGTTTACACCCAGTCCGACGCCGGCGGCTTCATCCGCTTAAATGCCCTGCGCCTGAAAATTCAAGCCTTGGTGATGAAGAAAATAAAGTAACCGGCTCGGAGCCGGGAAACGAATCGAAGCCGAATAGTTTTTGCTTAGCGACACAGGACACCCAGTGAAGAAGAAAAATTCCCGCCAGACCAGCGCCGCGCCCATGCCGGCCAAGGCAACCGAGCAAGGATGCAGCCACGAAAAGGGGCAATCCACGGAGCAAACGGTCAAAATGTGGGGCGGCCGTTTTGCTTCCGGCACCGCCGCCTCGGTGGAGGCCTTCACCGCCTCCATCCATTACGACTCCCGCCTCTACCGCCACGACATCGCCGGGAGCCGGGCCCACGCGAAAATGCTGGGCCAGCAGGGCCTGATCAGCGCCGAAGAGCTGGGCGCCATCCTGGCCGGGCTTGACGAAATCGAGGCGGAAATCGCCTCCGGGACCTTTGTCTTCCGCCCGGAGCTCGAAGACATCCACATGAATATCGAGAAGTCCCTGGCGGAGAGAATCGGCCCGGCCGGGGAGAAGCTCCACACCGCCCGGAGCCGCAATGACCAGGTGGCCCTCGATGTCCGCCTCTATCTCCGGGAGGAATGCGAGCGGCTCATGGACCTCATCGCCGACCTGCGCCGCGCCCTGGTTGTTTTGGCCCGCCGCTACCGGCACACGGTGATGCCGGGCTACACCCACCTGCAACGGGCCCAGCCGGTGCTGGCCGCCCATCATCTCCTCGCCTATTACGAAATGTTCGGCCGCGACCGCGACAGGCTTGGCGACGCGCACAAAAGGATCAATATCCTGCCGCTCGGGGCCGCGGCCCTGGCCGGCACCGGCCTGCCCATTGACCGGGAGTTCGTGGCCAAGGAACTCGGCTTCCCGAAGATCACCGCCAACAGCATGGACACCGTGGGCGACCGCGACTTCATCGTCGAGTTCATGGCCGCGGCCGGGCTGATCCAGATTCACCTGAGCCGGCTTGCCGAAGAGCTGGTCCTCTGGAGCAGCGAGGAGTTTTCCTTTGTCAAGCTCGCGGACAGCTTCTGCACCGGCAGCAGCATCATGCCCCAGAAGAAAAATCCCGACATCCCCGAGCTGATCCGGGGGAAAAGCGGCCGGGTGGTGGGCAATCTCGTCTCGCTCCTGGTTCTGATAAAGGGATTGCCCCTGACCTACAACCGCGACCTCCAGGAGGACAAGGAGCCGCTTTTCGACACGGTTGACACGGTGAGCCAGTCGGTGGACCTGATGGCCCAGCTTCTCGCCAACCTGGAGTTCAACGAAGCCCGGCTCGCCCAGGGCCTGGGCCGGGGCTACATGACCGCCACCGACCTGGCCGATTATCTGGTGCTGAAAAACATCCCCTTCCGCCAGGCCCACGCCATCGTCGGCCGGACCGTGGCCCATGCCATCGAACAGAACAAGGAGCTGACCGAGCTGTCCCTGGCCGAGCTCCGGAAGTTTTCCCCGGTCATCGAAGACGATGTTTTTAGCGTCCTTTCCATCTCCGGCTCGGTGAACAGCCGGGTTTCTCCGGGCGGCACCGCGGGCCGGATGGTGGAAAAGGCCCTCAAACGGGCGGAAAAAACGCTGGGGGTTGGCAAATGAATCTGACCCGGAACAGACTCCTGCTGGCTGCGGTCCTGCTCGCCGTCATCCTGGCCGGTTGCGGCAAGAAAACCAGACCGGTGCCGCCGGACACCGTCCTGCCCGCGCCGATCGCTGACCTGACCTATCAGCTCGACGAAAAAGGGGTGGAGCTGCGCTGGTCCTTTCCGCGCACGACCGTGCAGGGCGAGCGCCTGCCCTACCGGATCGAAAAATTCGAGCTTTTACGTGCGGTTATCCCGGCCAAGGATTACTGCGAGGGCTGCCCGGTCCCCTTCGGCCCGCCCATCGAGATCGTTGCCGAGATGGCCGGCAAGGGGCAGGTGCTTTACCAGGAAACCCTGCTCCGGCCAGGGCACCGCTACATCTACCGGGTACGGAGCATTGCGGGCTGGTTCGTGCGCAGCGACGATTCCAACGCCGTCTCCTTTCTCTGGGACACCCCGTTGCAGGCCCCATCCGGACTAAAGATCGAAGCCGGTGACCAGAGCCTGAACCTAAGCTGGCAGGCGGTGGCCGGGCTTCTCGACGGCAAGCCGGTGGATGACCCCATCCGCTACCAGATCCTTCGTTCGAGCGATGGCGGCGAGACCTTTGCCGGGCTGCCCGGCGAACCGCTGACCAGCCTGACCTACACCGACAAGGGCCTGCGCAACGGCAAGATTTACCTGTACAAAGTCCGGGCCCTGCGCCTGCACGACGGCACCACCGCCGCCGGTCTGACCAGCCCGGCCGTGGCCGGAACCCCCCGCGACCTGATGCCTCCGGCTCCGCCCCGGCAATTGAAGCTTGTCGCCACCCCAAAGGAGGTCAAACTCATCTGGGAGGCCGGGCTTGAGCCGGACCTGGCCGGGTTTAGCATCTACCGGCGGACGGCCAAAAGCAAGACCCCGGAAAAAATCGGCGAGGTGCGCGGAGCCGGGCTTTCCTTTGTGGACCGCAAACCGCCGAAGAAAAAGGGCCTTTACTACTATTCGGTAACCGCCTTTGACCGGGCCGAGCCGGCCAACGAAAGCGCGCCCTCCCTGGAGGCGGTTTATCAGGTTGGAGATTAATGTTAGCCACGAAATCCACGAAAGGTTTGCCGACTCTCGCCCATGCCTGTTTGTGACGGCAAACATGACCGGCAGCATCCTGCGTCAGCTTGTTCAACTGCTGGCCAGCACGGGGTATCCCCGGCAGCCGCAAAAGACGGGCAGGCCATAACACACAAACCTTTTGTGTTCTTTCGTGGTTTTCGTGGCAAAAAAATGGAATACAGGCATGCATGACTTTCATTATGTAAACGAGGCCCTGTTCTGCGAGCAGGTTCCGGTGGCCAGGGTGGCCGAGGCGGTGGGCACCCCTTTTTATCTTTACAGCGCCGCGACCCTGACCCGGCATTTTGCCGCCTTTGACCAGGCCTTTGGCGACATCCCCCATCAGACCTGCTTCGCGGTCAAGTCCTGCGCCAATCTCGCCATCTTGCGGCTCTTCGCCAATCTGGGCGGCGGGGCGGACATTGTCTCGGGAGGCGAACTGTTCCGGGCCCTGACCGCCGGGGTGGATCCGCAAAAGATCGTCTATTCCGGCGTAGGCAAGAGCGCCACTGAGATCCGTGCGGCCCTGGCGGCCGGAATCCTGATGCTCAATGTCGAATCCGAGCAGGAGCTGGCGCAAATCCAGGAGGTGGCGGCGAGCATGGGGGTGATCGCCCCGGTCTCCTTCAGGGTCAACCCGGATGTGGACCCTAAGACCCACGCCTACATCTCCACCGGCCTGGCCAAGAACAAGTTCGGCATCCCCATTGCCGAGGCCCTCGCGGTTTACCGGCAGGCGAGCCGGCTGGCCAATGTCAGGGTCATGGGGGTAAGCTGCCATATCGGCTCCCAGCTCACCCAGGTTTCCCCCTTTGTCGAGTCGCTGGCCAAGGTGAAAAACTTCGTCGCCCGGCTTGGCTCCGAGGGGATCGCCATCACCCACCTCGATCTGGGCGGGGGGTTGGGGATCCGCTACAACGCCGAGGAGCCGCCCGAACCGGCCGCCTACGCCGCGGCGATCAAAAAGGAGCTGGCCGGACTCGACTGCACCCTGGTCCTCGAACCGGGCCGGGTGCTGGTGGGCAACGCCGGGGCCCTGGTCACCAGGGTGCTCTACACCAAGGAAGGCCTGAAGAAATTCATCATCGTGGACGCGGGGATGAACGACCTGGCCCGGCCCAGCCTCTACGACGCCTTTCACCAGATTCAGGCGGTGGCGCGGCCCGGCCGGGACCAGGCGGTGGCCGATGTGGTGGGGCCGATCTGCGAAACCGGCGATTTCCTTGCCCGGGAGCGGGCGATGCCCAAAGTGGAGGCGGGCGAGCTGCTCGCGGTGATGAGCGCCGGGGCTTACGGCTTTTCCATGTCGTCCAATTACAATTCCCGGCCCCGGGTGGCCGAGGTTCTGGCTCACGGGGATGAATTTCATCTGATCAGGGCCAGGGAAACCAACGAGACGCTGATTCAGGGGGAGAGCATCCCCGGTTTTTTGGCGGGATAACCATGCGATTTCCAACCAGTTTCACCAAGATGAGCGGCACGGGCAATGACTTCATCCTCATTGACCACCGCGAGCCGCTCCTTGCCCGGGCGGAAATGCCGGCCTTTGCCCGGGCTCTCTGCCGGCGCGGGGTGTCGGTGGGGGCCGACGGGCTGATTTTCATCGAAAAAAGCGCCACCGCCGATTTTTGCTGGCAATTTTTGAACGCCGACGGCTCCTGGGCCGAGATGTGCGGCAACGGCGCCCGCTGCGCGGCCCGCTTTGCCCACGAAAAGGGAATCGCCCCGGCAAGAATGCGTTTTGAGACCGTGGCCGGGCTAATCGAGGCCGAGGTGAAAGGCTCTTCGGTCAAGCTGAAGATGACCGCGCCAGGCAGCCTGCGGCTTGGGGAAAAAATCATGGTCGCCGGTCAGGAGCAGGAGCTGCACAGCCTCAACACCGGGGTGCCGCACGCGGTCCTCTTCGTAACGGAGATTAGCGAGGCTCCGGTGGCCGAGATGGGACGGATTATCCGCTACCACGAGCATTTCCAGCCGGCCGGGACCAATGTCAACTTCGTCACCTGCACCGGGCCGGACTCGCTTGCGGTCCGCACCTACGAACGCGGGGTCGAGGGGGAAACCCTGGCCTGCGGCACCGGGGCGGTGGCCGCGGCGATCATCGCCGGTCTGCTCGGCCGGGTGGCCGCGCCGGTTACGGTGACCACTTCGGGCGGCGAGGAGCTCATCATCCATTATCAGCTTTGCGGTCAGGAAATAAACGGGGTATATCTGGAAGGCCCGGCCAGGTTCGTGTACGAAGGCCGCTTGCATGAAGAAGCTTTACCAACAAAATTTTAAGAGGGCATCCCCCTTTTTCGTTTGCAAGACACCAGGAGGAAGTTATGAACAAGTTTCGCGGCGCCTTTGTCGCCATCGTCACCCCCTTTGTTGACGGCAAGCTCGATGAACAGGGACTCAAGGACCTCATCGAGTTCCAGATCGCCGGCGGCACCCACGGCATCGTCCCCTGCGGCACCACCGGCGAGTCCGCCACCTTAAGCCACGAGGAGCACCACCGGGTGGTGGAGCTGACCATCAAGACCGTGGCCGGCCGGGTGCCGGTGCTGGCCGGAACCGGCTCCAACTCCACGAGCGAGACCATCGAACTGACCAGGGCCGCCAAGGAAGCCGGGGCCGACGGCGCCCTGATGATCACCCCCTACTACAACAAGCCGACCCAGGAAGGACTTTACCAGCACTTCAAGGCGGCGGCCGAGGCGGTGGACATCCCGATCATCCTCTACAATGTCCCCAGCCGTACCGCGGTGAACATGCTCCCGGCCACGGTAGCCCGCTGCGCCGCAATCAAGAACATCGTCGGCGTCAAGGAGGCCACCGCCGATCTCAATCAGATCAGCGAGGTGATCCGCCTCTGCCCCAATGATTTCGCGGTCCTCTCCGGGGATGATTTCACCTCCATGGCCACGGTGGCCATCGGCGGTGGCGGGGTCATCTCGGTCACCTCCAATGTGGCGCCCAAAGAGATGGCCCAGATGATGGACGCGGCCCTGTGCGGCGACCTGGTCACGGCCCGCAGGCTCCACTACCAGCTCTTCCCGCTCATGCAGGCCATGTTCATCGAGACCAACCCGGTGCCGGCCAAGACCGCGCTGGCCATGATGGGCAAGATCAAAAGCGGCGCCCCCCGCCTGCCACTGTGCCCGATGAGCCAGGCCAGCACGGAAAAGCTGCGTAAGGCTCTGGGGGAGTGCGGGCTGCTGTAAGTTGGATGGGGTAACCTGTAACCCTACATTCTTTTGAGCCGCTTGTTGCGGGAAGTTGGCAGATATTCTGAATTCTGTCTCCTGAATTCTGACTACCTGAGCAGTTACCATTGATACATTCATCAAGGAGTTTAGCATGACCAGAGTCATTGTCGCCGGGGCCGCAGGACGGATGGGCCGCCGGATTTCGTATATGGTGCAACAGCAGGCGGGCCTTAGCCTGGCCGCCGGTTTCGAGCGGCCCGATTGCCCGGAGCTTGGCCGTGATCTCGGCGAGCTGGCCGGGACCGCGCCCATCGGCGTCGCGGTGGCGGAGAGCTTCGAGGCTGTGGCCGGTCAGGGCGAGGTGATCATTGACTTCACCTTCCACGAGGCGACCATGGCCCTGGCCCGCAAGGCAGCCAAGGCGAATAAGGCCATGGTCATCGGGACAACCGGACTGACTGCGGACAACCTGGCCGAGCTCAAGGAGTTGAGCCGCGATTTCCCCTGCGTCCAGTCGCCGAACATGGCGGTGGGGGTCAATGTCCTCTTCAAGATCGCCCGCAAGATGGCGGCTATCTTAGGCGACGCCTACGACATCGAGATCATCGAGGCCCACCACCGGATGAAAAAGGACGCGCCCAGCGGCACGGCCCTGAAACTCGGCGAGATGGTGGCCGAGGGCGTGCAGCGCAACCTGGCCGAGGTCGGGGTCTATTGCCGCAACGGGATCATCGGCGAGCGCACCGACAAAGAAATCGGCATCCAGACCATCCGGGCCGGGGACATCGTGGGCGAGCACACCGTCTATTTCGCCGGGGCCGGCGAGAGGCTTGAGCTCAGCCACCGGGCGCACAGCCGGGACAACTTCGCCCGGGGCGCGGCCCTGGCCGCCGCCTGGGTTGCGGGCCAACCCAACGGCCTTTACACCATGTTCGATGTCCTGGGTTTGCAGGATATTTAGGGGCTCTCCTGAAAAAAAACACCCAAGCCTTCATCGCCCTTGGCTCCAACCTGGGCGACGGCCGGACCAACCTGCTTGCCGCCTGGCAACGCCTGGGCCGGGAGGATGGGGTCAGCCTCAGAGGACTTTCAAGCCCGTATCTCACCGAACCGGTGGGCATGAAAAGCGAGCAGTGGTTCACCAACGCGGTGGGCGAGATTACCACCATCCTTCCCCCGGAGGAACTTCTGGCGGCCCTGCTCGCCATCGAAGGCGAATTCGGCCGGGACCGAAGCATAGGCCTTGACCGGCCCCTTGATCTGGACCTGCTTTACTACGGAGACCTGATTCTGAGCAGCCCGGCCCTGACCCTGCCCCACCCGCGGATAAGCGAAAGGCTCTTCGTCCTGGCCCCCCTGGCGGAGCTGGCCCAAGGCCATGTCCATCCGGGGGCGGGGCTCACCGCCAGGGAACTTCTCGACCGCCTCCGCAGCCCGGAAACGGTACGGCGCCAGGCATGGCCGGGCAAGGAATGATGCAATCATTTATACCCGCAGGGTGCAACCGGCAATAAGCCGTCACGGATTCAGCTCAATGTTCAAACTATTTATTTACGCCCTGTTTCTCTATGTCCTCTACCGTCTGCTCACCGGCTGGGGAAAAAAGAAAAACTCTGCCGGGGTTTCCGGGCAGGGGGATGGAGCCGGCCCTGCCGCCATTGCCGATGAGCTGGTGGAAGACCCGGTCTGCCACATATATATTCCAAAACGACAGGCAGTTGTGCTAAACATGAAAAGCGGGCCGGTACATTTCTGCAGCGAGCGCTGCCGGGAATCGTACCTTGAGGCCCAAGAGAAAAACTGACAGGAGAACCGGATGAAATTTTTCATTGATACCGCCAACCTCGACGAAATCAAAAAAGCGGTGGACATGGGCATGGTGGACGGAGTCACCACCAACCCCTCGCTGATCGCCAAGGAGAACAAGCCCTTTGTCGAGATCATCAAGGATATTTGCGCCGTGGTGGACGGGCCGATCAGCGCCGAGGTCATCGCCCTCGATGCCGAGGGCATGGTCAAGGAGGGACGGGCCCTGGCCGCCATCCACCCCAACATCGTGATAAAAATCCCCATGACCACCGAAGGGCTCAAGGCGGTCAAGACTCTGGCCGAAGAGGGAATCAGAACCAATGTCACCCTGATCTTCTCCGCCAGCCAGGCCCTGATGGCGGCCAAGGCCGGGGCCAGCTACGCAAGTCCCTTTGTCGGCCGGCTGGACGACATCTCCCAGAACGGGATGGACCTGATCCGCGACATCATGGATATCTACGACAACTACGGCTACCCCACCGAGGTGATCGTGGCCAGCATCCGCAACCCCATGCATGTGGTGGACGCGGCCCTGATCGGCGCCCACATCGCCACCATCCCCTTCAAGGTCATCGCCCAGTTGGCCAAACATCCGCTCACCGACCGCGGGATGGAACAGTTTCTCGCTGATTGGGAAAAACGGACTAATGTGTAGTATACTGTTCCCCGGCAAGCAACTTGAGCCCCAGGAGCAACGATGATCCAAAAAACAGCGCCGGTAACCGATCACGGAATGGGCCGCAGACAGGTATGGCTGTTGCTACTTGTCCTGGCCCTGGCCTTGCCGCCGGCGGCGGCGTGGGCCGACATCTACACCTTTACCGATCAGAACGGCACCGTGCATTTCACCAATGTGCCCAATGATCCCCGGTTCCGGACCAAAATTACCGAATCGCGCTTCCGGCGCCCCACGGGCTCGGTGATCGCCAGGCGGTCAACTCCCGGCGACCCTAAGCTTTACGAGCAGCATATCCAGCGGGCCGCCAGTCATTACGCCATGGACCCTCTGCTGATCAAAGCGGTAATCAAGACCGAGTCAGACTTCGATTGTCACGCCGTTTCCCCGAAAGGGGCCAAGGGGCTGATGCAGCTCATGCCGGGCACCGCCGCCGATCTCAATGTCTGGAACCCCTTTGACCCGCAGGAAAACATCTACGGCGGCACCAATTACCTGCGCCAGATGCTGGCCCGCTTCGGCGGCAATCTCCCCCTTGCCCTGGCCGCCTATAATGCCGGCCCGGCCAGGGTTGAAGCGTCCAGGGGCATCCCGCAGATTCCCGAAACCCAGCAGTATGTAAAAAGGGTCATCCACCACTACCGGCAGATGAGCGCCACGCATCAACCATCCTACAGCTGGCTCAGGGCGGCGAATTAATTCCATATGACCAGAAACGCCATCTTCACCATTCCCAATCTGCTAACCGGCTACCGTTTCGCGGTGGCGCCGCTTCTTCTTTTTTTCATCTATCCCGGCGCCGATGCCGGGGTAAGCTTGCTGGCCTTTTTCCTGTTCCTTACCGGGGCGCTTACCGATCTGGCGGACGGCTACTACGCCCGCAAGCACAAGATCGAAACCGTGCTGGGCAAGCTCATGGACCCGGTGGCCGACAAGGTTCTGGTCTGCGTGGCCCTGGTGATGCTGATTGCCGGGAGCAAGATTCCGGCCTGGGTGGTGTTTTTCATTCTGGCCCGGGAACTGGTGATCACCGGTCTGAGGGGAGTTGCCGCCTCCGCGGGCATCGTGGTCGCGGCCAGCGGCATGGGCAAGCTGAAAAGTGTGCTCCAATACACCGCCCTCTGCATCCTGATCTTCCCCCCGGTAGTCTTGCCCATTCCCTATCTGCACGAACTGGGTCTGATCGTCCTTTATGTTTCCGCGGTGATGACGGTCTGGTCCGGAGTTGACTATTTCTACCGCTTCCAGAAACTGTTTCTGCAAGCCGGCAAATGAGTTTAGGGCGAGTTTGGGGTTGACAATCCACACGAAATCTTGAATATAAGGACTTTCTTTTTCCTGGCGATGTAGCTCAGTTGGTTAGAGCATGCGGCTCATATCCGCAGTGTCCGGGGTTCAAGTCCCTGCATCGCCACCAGGTCATAATCCGGCAAGGTCCGGTTTCGTCCCGAAAGCCCTGAGAAATCAGGGCCTTTTCTTTTTCTGTTGTCCGGAAATATCCACCGTACCACCTAAAATCCATAAGAAATGGGGGCCGTTGCCTACGCAGCGAATGCGCCCTTCTCGGGCGCCCCGAAGGGCGGCGGCTGAATCGAAATATTCGCACAGACTTTTGCTTTTATCTTGTGATTACGCTTAAATAACGACTTAGCCGGCAATAAGCCGTCACGGATTCAGGAAGATGCTTGACAAGGGCTACGGGAGCAATTAATAATCATACTAAGTTGATCGAATTAGTAAACTTAAAAACAAAGAATGGTGACGAGATGCAGGTAATGGTTAATGGCACGAAAGAGCTCATCGAAGAAGAAAATCTTACCGTGGCCCGGCTTCTGGCCATCAAGGAGGTGGAATCGCCGGAAATGGTTTCGGTGCAGGTAAATGGCAAGATCGTTGACCGGCAGAGCTACGGCAGTCAGGCGATCACGGAGGGTGACGAGGTGGACTTTCTTTATTTCATGGGCGGAGGCGCCTGAAGATGGCGGGCTTTGCCACCAGAGCGGTGCATGGCGGGGCAGCGAAAAAGGACCCCCACGGGGCCCTGCGGATGCCGGTTTACGACAGCGTCGCCTTCGCGCACGATGACGCGGCCTCCCTGGCCCAGACCTTTGCCGGGCGCAAGCCGGCCTTTGTTTACAGCCGCATCGCCAACCCGACGGTGCAGGATTTCGAACAACGCGTGCAAGAGCTTGCCGGCGGGATCGCGGTCCTCGCCCTTTCCTCGGGCATGGCCGCGATCAGCAACACCATTTTGGCCCTGGCCGGGGCCGGGACCAACATCGTCACCACCCGGAATCTGTTCGGCAACACCCTGTCGCTTTTGGAAAACACCTTCCGGCCCTGGGGGCTCGCGGTGCGCTTCGTCTCCATGCTCGAGCCAGAGGCCATTGACCGGGCCATTGACCAGAACACCCGGGCGGTGTTTCTCGAAAGCCTGAGCAATCCCCAGCTCGAGGTGGCCGATTGCCGGGAAATCGCGGCCATCACCGCAAGGCGCGGGGTTCCCCTGGTGGTGGACAACACCCTGCTCACCCCCTATCTCTTCGACACCAGGGAAGCCGGGGTGAATGTCGAACTCATTTCCACCACCAAGTACATCTCGGGCGGCGCGACCTCCTTGGGCGGGGTAATAATAGATAACGGCAATTTCGACTGGCGCCGCTCGCCCAGGCTGGCCGGGGCCGCGGAAAAATTCGGGGCCATGGCCTTCATGGCCGCCCTTCGCCAGGAGGTCTTCCGCAATTTTGGCGCCTGCCTCGCCCCCCACCATGCCTATCTCCAGAGTCTCGGCCTCGAAACCCTGGCCCTGCGGGTGGACAAGAGTTGCGATAACGCCCTGGCCCTGGCCCGCTTTCTCGCCGGGCATCCGGGGGTTGCGGCGGTCAACTACCCCGGGCTTACGGAAGCGCCGGGGCACCCGGTGGCCAGGCGGCAGTTCCGGGGCCGGTTCGGCGGGCTCCTTACCTTCGATCTCGCGGACGAGGCGGCCTGCCTGGCCCTGGTGGACAAGGTGCGGATCATCCGCCGGGCCACCAATCTCAACGACAACAAAACCCTGATCCTTCATCCCTGGTCCACCATCTACAGCGAATACCGCCCCGAAGAGCGGCTCGCCGCCGGGGTGCGGCCGGGCATGCTCCGGCTTTCCGTGGGCATCGAAGACAGGGAGGATCTAATCGCGGACCTTGAACGAGGATTACAAACGACATGATTGATTTCACAGCGGAACAGCTCGAACGGTACAGCCGTCATATTTTGTTGCAGGATGTGGGGGTGGAGGGGCAGGAAAAGATGCTGGCCGGCCGGGTGCTCATCGTCGGGGCCGGGGGGTTGGGCTGCCCAATAGGCCTTTACCTGGCCGCGGCCGGAGTCGGCACCATCGGGATCATTGACTGCGACACCGTGGAAATCTCCAACCTCCAGCGGCAGATCGCCCACCACACCCCGGACATCGGCGCCCCCAAGGTGGAGTCGGCCAAAGCGAAGATGCTGGCCATCAACCCGGACATCACGGTGAAAACCTACCAGGAGTACTTGAGCGCCGCCAATATCCGTAAGATTTTCCGCGAGTATGATTTCGTGGTGGACGGCACCGACAATTTCCCCACCAAGTTTCTGGTGAACGATGCCTGCGTCATGGAAGGTATCCCCTTTTCCCATGGCGGCATCCTTCGTTTCGACGGTCAGACCATGACCGTGCTGCCCGGCGAGTCCGCCTGCTATCGCTGCGTCTTCCGCGAACCACCCCCGCCGGACGCGGTGCCCACCTGTTCCCAGGCCGGGGTGCTGGGGGCGATTGCCGGGATGCTCGGCACCATCCAGGCTGCGGAGACCCTGAAATTTCTAACCGGGGCCGGTAGCCTGCTGACCAACACCCTGCTGACCTTCAACGCCAAAAGCATGGATTTTCGCAAGATCAAACTGCCGCGCCAGAAAGACTGCCCGCTCTGCGGGGAAAAGCCGACGATCACCGAACTGAGCGACAATGTCCGCCCGGCCTGCGGCCTACAGGACAGGACCGTGACCAAAACCTGCGGGATTTAGCGGCCACATGGTGCCGCAGATTGCGGCACCCTGTGACCGCTAAATTAAGATGGTAACGTAAAGGCGAGCCGATCGGAGGAGAGGTTTATTTTGCAAGAAGCCCGGAAAATAGGAGAAAAGAACATGTCAGACACCATCAAGCCGGATGCGGTCAAGGATTGCCGCGGGGTCGGCTGCCCGATGAACCTTGTTTACGCCAAGGTGGAGCTGGCCAGGTTGCAGTCCGGCCAGGTACTGGAACTCCTCCTCGACGACGGGGCCCCGATCGGCAATGTGCCTGGCTCGGTCCTGCGGGAAGGGCACCGGATTCTCGGGCAGACTCGCCTTGAAGACGGGGCCTGGTCGCTTCTCATCGAGAAAAAATAGCCGCCGATGCTCACCCTCGGCACGAAAAGCCATTACGGGCTCAAAGCCCTGCTCCACCTTGCCGGGCGCGGCCCGGGCGAGCCCATCCAGCTAAAAGAGATCGCGGCCGGCCGGCATATCCCCCTGAAGTACCTGGAGCAGATTTTCAACCAACTGGCCAAGGCGAACATCGTCCGCAGCTTCCGGGGCAAGCATGGCGGCTACCGGCTTGCCGCCGATCCGGCAACGATCACGGTCAAGGATGTCATTCTCCTCCTCGAGGGCGGGGTGGAGCTGGCGCCTCCCCAGGGCCAGGACGAGGGCGACGCGATCAGCGCCCTTCTGCAAAAGGCGCAAAACCGCCTCCTCGAAACCCTCGGGGTCAGCCTGGCCGAGCTGCTGACCCAAGAACGTACCCGCCACGCCGTGGTCAACTTCGAGATTTAGTTCCCGTTGCCGGGCCTTATGCTTTAACCTATCTCAAGATGGCATATATAGCAGAGTTTCTGGGCGCTTCCGTTGGTTCGGGACTCCAGGGCGATATGGTATTTTGCCTGGTTGTTCAGATCGTGGCAGGAAATGCAGGTAACCATGCCGTCTTCGAACTTCATTCCGAGGGCCAGCACCTCCTGTAGTGATCTGTAGGTGAGCGTCTGTTTTTTGGTCAAGGGGGGATATGGGACCAGGATCTTGTGGCTTCGAATATTCTTTTTTTGATGGCACTGCAGGCAGTAGCTTGCCTTGCCGCCGCCGTCAACGATCTTTCCGTGATGAAAGATGCCGGTGGTGGAATCGGCAGAGCTTTGCGTTCCCGAAGTCGTTGTTACGGTCTTGCTTGTGGAGGTGCTTTTAAGAGGCGGCATGCCCGGCGGAGGGAGCACCTCGATCGCGTCGGCGGAAAGGGATGCGATGAGAAGGCTGAAAGTCCCCATGGCTATCGCCGCGAATATGGCATTTTTCCAGAGACGAAACATGATAAACTCGCAAAAATTATAAAATTTGGCGGTTTGCCTATACAGTTGTCCCGTCGGAATCGTGGTTTTTTACGATTCCGACAAACACGCTCCATTTTCTGCCGGTCACGATTTGAATTCCCCTGTGCTCTGCTTCAGTCTTTCCACGGTGGCCAGAAGCGCATCCACATCGGCCTGCGAGGCGCGCCCTCCGGCAACCGCCTCGTCAAGCCTGGCCGCTGCCTCGCTAAGCGGGAGCTGTTGCTCTTTTATTCCAATAATCTTTCCCAGCAACCCCCGCCGCATTTCATCCAGGTCGGCGGCCAGATCATTGAAGATGTCACTTTTCCTAAGAGAGATCGTCCGGGTCATTTCGCCGTCGGTCAACCCGGCAATATCACTTTTGATATGATAAAGGGGGGGCGCAAGGCTCTTCCAGAGAGCATGTATGGTGTACAGCAGAAAAATGGCGAACCCCAGCATGGTTACCACATGCGCGCCAAGAGTAATCGGCAGCAGCAGCTCGCCGGTTGTTGTAATGTCTATATGCGATGAAAACCTGAACTTTTCCAGCCTTCTTTCCGCCAGATACGCAAAGAGCATGACCGTGGCGACGGCCCAGGCGGTTGTGACGGCGACAAACCGCAAAATGAAGCGCGACTGGAAGTTCTTCTTGATATAAAAAGTGGTTCGTTTGTTGGCGGGTCGCATGCGGGCTCCTCCTCTATGTTCTCATCTCAGCGAGACAGCGTTCGATTTTCTCGGCATTCGCCTTGATCGTTGCCGCGGCCTGTTTGAGATCGTCCCCGTTTTCTCCCCGTCGGATATTGCCAGACACGATCTCCGTGAGTCCTTCGATTTCAGCGAGGCACTCCTTGACGGTGTTGACGCGGCCCCGGTAACGGGAAACCATGACGTTCAGCAGGCCGGCCATGTCCGTAAGGTTGTCCTTCGTGCGGAAGGAAACGGTGCCGAGCAGATCGCCCTGGCCGATCCGGGCAGCTTCCTTGCCCATGCGGTATATCGGACCTGCGATGCGATGGGAATAAAAAAGGTGGATCACCGCTATCCCCAAAATGATGAAAAGAGAAATGATGGAATAGAGCGCCACCAGCCTCCAGACCAATACCTTTCTGATTTCCCTGGTGGTTGACATGATGGCGCCGTAACTGTCGCCCAGATCAACCGGCAGCAGGCGGAAAAGTATGAAGCCGGCAACCACGGCGCCGATAAAAACGATCAAAAACGTGTTGCCGTAGAGAAGCAGGCGGTAATTTTTCTGCGTTGTCAGTCCCATGGCATCTCTCCCAGATCTTTCCGAATTCGCCGAAAGAGCATTTCCAGCGGCATTCCGGCGTCCAAACCACATAATGCCTGCAATCTTTGGCGATTGCCGCGCCGTTGTCAATCGAATAATTTGGTTATTCCGTCATGCTATTGCCAAGTTCCGGGTCGGCTGGTATTATCTCTTACCCTTCTTCTTCTCGTTATTCCGCGACCTTCCGTGCCCGGCGCAACAGCGTCCGGCCGGACCGTACTTTGTTTCCGGATGGAAACGACTTTACTGTCTCGCCCTGTTTGCGGGCGTGGCCGCTTTTTTGCGCCAACACAACCAGAGAGAGAAGATTATGAAGCCATTTTTCACGCAACACCGGAACAGCGCCCTGCTTTGCTGCCTCCTGCTGCTCTTTGTCGCGGGCTGCGGCAGCGATCCCGATGTCGCCCCGCCGCCGCAACCCGGCCAGACGCAAACCCTGCGCATCGGCCTTTTCCCCGAGCAGGACATTTTTGTCCAGAAAAAGCGCTACACCCCCATTGCCGAGTATCTTTCCCGCAATACCGGAATGAAGATCGAACTCAAGGTTCTCCGCCGCTATGGCAATATCGTGGAAAGTTTCCGCAACGAAAACCTCGACGGCGCCTTCTTCGGCAGCTTCGCCGGCGCCGTGGCCATCAAAACCCTGAAGGTGGAACCCCTTGCCCGGCCTGATTACGCGCTCGGCGGCTCCACCTATTTCGGGGTGATTTTCGTCCGCAAGGACAGCGGCATCAAAAATGCCGACGACCTGAAGGGGAAAACCTTTGTCTTTGTGGACCAGACAACGACCGCGGGCTGGCTCCTGCCCCTGCACTTCTTTTATAAACAGGGGATCATGGACTATCAGCACTGGTTCCGTGAGGGTTATTTCAGCGGCACCCACGAGGATGCCATATATGATGTGCTCAACGGCAAGGCGCACATCGGCGCGGCCAAGAACCTGATCTTCGACCAGCTTGCCAAGTCCGACAGCAGGGTCAGGGACGAGCTGGAAATCCTCGCGGTTTCGCCCAAGGTGCCGTACAATACCCTGGCCATCCGCAAGGATCTCGCCCCTGACCTGAAGATAAAGCTGAAGCATCTTCTGCTGACCATGCACGAAAACCAAAAAGGCCGCGATATCCTCCAGGCGTTCGGCGCGGTCCGCTTTCAGGAAACCAGTGAAGATGATTACAAGCCCGTTTTCCACTACGCCCGTGATATCGGCCTGGACCTGAGCGACTACGGCCACCACAACAAAAACAGATGACCCGCAGACAGGCGAGCCGCATACCATGAAAACAAAAGCGATCTTCGGCTTCATCATCCTGACCATTCTTTTTCTGGGCGGCGGGATATATATAATCTCGGCCAACAACCGGGCCATCGCCAACCTGGAAAATGTCGTCCGCCTGAACGAGGTTGCCCTTCGCCGGGTTGACCTGCTCAACAGGATAAAACTGGTTCAGGCGGATTTGCTGCTTGCCGACTCCCCCCACGCCACGGACATTGACACCGTTATCGCCCATGGCGAGGCAATCGAGAAGGCCGCGGGCAACTGCTTCGACTGCCATCATTCCGAGGAGATGCTTCAGCGTTTTTACCAGGTCATGAGCGCCCTGGACGATTACCTAAAAAAACTGAGCAGGGTCTATACCATCCGGGCCAACCGGGAAAGAATCAACCGGGAAATAGCCAGCGCTTTCAAAAGCGGCGAGATGCTCCACGCCGAGGTCTCCAGACTGTCCACCCTGTCGTCCCACAAGATTCCCGCCAGGATCACCCAGACCAGGGAAGAGATATCCAGAATTCAGAACCTGATCATGATCATGGTAATCTTCGGCCCGCTGGTAACCCTGGTCCTGATCTTTCTTTTCATCAAGCGCTTCACCACCTCCATTTCCGTACTATCCACGGCAACCGGCAAGATCAGGGAAGGCGACCTTACCCACACCATAACCGAACCACTGCACGACGAGTTCCATGATCTGGCCACCGCCTTCAACCAGATGGCCGTTTCTCTGAAAAAGCAACGCGAACAGGTGACCGCCGCGGAAAGCCGCTACAAGATCCTGTTTGAATCGGCGGTGGACGCCATTTTCATCCTGGAGGCGGAAGGCGAGGAGGCGGGGACGATTGTCGCGGCCAACCAGGCGGCGGCGGACATGCACGGCTACACGGTTGACGAGCTGCTCGGCCTAAAAATCCAGGATCTCGACACCCGGGAGACCGCGACCGGGGCTCCGGAGCGCTTCCAGCGCCTGTTGAACGGAGAGAAGATCGAGGCCCGGATGGAGCACCGCAAAAAGGACGGCACCGTCTTTCCGGTGGATTTCAGCGCCGGACTCCTGGAAATCGAAGGGCGCAAGTACATTCTCGCCTTTGACCGGGACATCACCATGAGGGTCCGCACCGAGGAGGCTCTGTCGCGCTCCCGGCAACTGGCCACGGTGGGGCAGATGGCCGCCGGCCTGGCCCATGAGATAAAAAACCCCCTTGCCGGCATCAAGGTTTCCATGGAAGTCCTGATAAACGAGCTGAAGCTTTCCCCGCAGGACAAGGAAATCTTCCTCCGCATCGTCACGGAGATCCAGCGGATCGAGACCTTGCTCAGGAACCTGCTCAACTATGCGCGCCCTTCCCCGCCGGCTTTTTCCAGGATCGCCCTGAACACCCAGCTTGAAAACTGCATCAAGAACGCGGAGATGATCCTCAAATCGCCTGAATATGCCGGAGAAAACAGCAAACGGATCACCTTTGCCAAAAACCTGGCGGACAACCTGCCGCAGATCAACGCGGATCCCGCCCAGTTGCAGCAGATTTTCCTTAACCTGTTTTTAAACGCCATCGGGGCTATCCCCGGAGACGGAACGATTTCCGTGACCACGAGGCCCGGCCCGGACAACACGGTGCTGGCGGAGGTGTCCGATACAGGCAAGGGCCTGACGGCCGAGGCCTGCGCCGAAATCTTCCAGCCGTTTTATACGACAAAGCCCAAGGGCAGTGGACTGGGGCTGGCAATCACCAAGCGCCTTGTGGAATTGCATCAGGGCAGCATTAATGTTGTCAGCGCGCCGGGCCAGGGCGCCACTTTTATCATTACCTTTCCTGTTGAACAGGGGTAAGCGCAGGAGACAACGCTCGCATGAAAGTCAAGGGAAGAATCTTTGCGGTTGATGATGACGAACTCATTGTGACCATGCTTGCCAGGGCCCTGAAAAAAGAGGGCTACGAGGTGCACTTTCAGAGCACCACCAAGGATGTTGTCCCCAATATCGCCGCCTGGCATCCGGACATCGTTTTTCTCGACATAAACATTGACGAGGATATGAACGGGCTGGAGATTCTTGCCGCCATCAGGAAGGAGGGCATCGCCACGGACGTGGTCATGCTCACCGGCGACGACTCGGCGGAATCAGCCATCCGGGCCATGAAGCTCGGGGCGATCGAGTATTTCACCAAGCCTTTCAACATCGAAGAAATAAAGATCGTCACCCACAACATCATCGAAAACGCCCGGCTGAGGGAAGAGGTAACCTACCTGCGGGAAAAGGAATTCCGCGCTCCGGACAAAAGGTTTATCGGCGAGTCTCCAGTCATCCAGGAAATCCTGCAAACGGAAGGAAAGTGTACCTCATGCCATACCGCCGAAGGAAGCAAGGAGTTGCGCAAGCAGGCGCCCGCTCTTTGCTGGGAAAGTCCAAGAAGGGTTTTGCGGGAGATGTGCGGCACTCACCGGTATTCTCCGGCAAGGAGTGCCTGAGTTGCCATTCTCCCCATGTGGCCGCAGCCAAATCTCTTTTGCACAGGGAATCCAAGGAATTATGCTTGAGTTGCCACGGCAAGGAAATGATGGCGAAGAAATACAAGCAGTTCCCGGCTGCCGAGAGTTGCGCAAGCTGCCACCTTCCCCATTCCGGCGCCGAGCCCAAGCTCCTGTCCTCGAAAATGAAGGAGCTTTGTCTGCAATGCCATGAAAAGGTCGAGAAGACCCATCTGCACGGCATGGGAAAAAGCCCCTATGTGGATGCGAAGACCGGGCGGTTGATAGATTGCGTAAGCTGCAACAACCCTCATTCTTCGGAACATGAAAAACTCTCACCCAGGCCGACAGGCGCCGCGCACTCTGCGCCCGCTGCCACAAGAAGGGCCAGCATGAGCTTTAGCCGCAAGCGCTTACCGGAGCACATTGCCCTGGCCCTGGCCTTGGCCTTGGCTTGTTGAGCGGCGCCGGTGTGCGTTTGCGAAATCCGAGCGGAGAGAGAATCACCCGGTAAAGCGGGAGATTCTCTCTCCGTGGAGATATCGCTGTGTATCCTCCATGGCGCGGCCGTGCAGAAAACGGCCCGCCTTCGCAGTTACCTCACGAGTCTTTGCATGCAGCCAAAATCAAAATTCCAGCAGGCGTTGATCCTGCATCAACAGGGGCAATTAGTCCAGGCGAAGGCTCTTTACGAGAAAGTCCTCGGCGCCAAAGCTCAATCTTTGGCGACTGTCAGTGGCCACCGTATATATTGCGACGGTGGCCGATTTGCAGGACCAGGACAACCACATTTTCGTCCTGGATGTAGCAAATAATTCGCCAATCTTCCACGCGGAAACGCCAAAGCCCGCCGAGCGGCCCTTTTAATGCTTTCCCTTTACTGCAAGGATTTTCTAAAACGGCAATACCGTCTAAATATTCAACAATCTGTCGGGCAACCTGCTTGTCGAGCTTCCGCAGTTGGCTTCCGGCCGAGTCAGCGTATTTAATAGTCCAAGCCAAGATCTTTCCTCACGTCAGCTGCGGAATGCACTGATTCTACCCCTTTGCGAATGCGTTCAAGCACATCCGCCGCGAGGTAGTAATCTTCCATGTCTTCAATGCCCCGCTCGATGATTTCCCGCAGGTAAAAAGCCTTGGTGCGGCCGGTATGGGATGCCAGGAAATCCAGCCGTTGTTCGGTTTCCTGGTTGAGTCGGATTGATGTAGCCATCTTGCTTGTCTCCTTTTGAATACATATATTCTTTGTATCCAAAAAAGTCAACTCGCCCAAAAAATCCGGTGGTAATCAAAAAAACACCAATTGCCGGCGAGCTCCCTCACGGATTCTGGAAGCAGAGCAGTCTGAGGAAAGGGGTTTCCTCTCTCCGGACTCTGATCTTCCGCCGGGTCGCGTTGTTGCCCATGTGCCGGTGCCAGGTGACCGCCACGCCGGCCAGCATCCCTTTGGGAAAGAAGCTGTCCGCGATTGCCTGTGCGGGAGGGAGAACCACCCTCCTTGACCGGGTTCACTGCAGATAGTCACGAAGCGTGGCATCGGCCGTTCCCTGGGTCATGAGAAAGGAAACCCCGATATCGAAACGTTCCTGGCCGACTTTTTCCATCCGCACCACCTCTCCCTGGATGGTCAGCTTCGTGTCGTCAAGGGTGATTTCCAGCTCCAGCAGGGAGCCCCGGCTGATGGGAACGCTGCTTTCCAGGAGAATGCCGTTGCAGCCCAGGTTCTTGCTCCGGATGGGCGGGAGGTTGAGCGGTTCCGCGTCAATATGGGTTATGGTCAGGGGGGCCATGATATCCACCCGTTTGGACCGCCGCTTTTCCGGCTCGTGGAGCAGGACGATGTTTTTTCCTAAATGTTTCGCCTGATAGAGCGCATTGTCGGCGCACTTGAAGAGCCCCTTGCCGCTCAGGGCGTCGTCTGGATAGGTGGCGATGCCTCCGCTGACCGTCAGGCGGACTTCCCTGTTTTCAAAGACGATGATTTCCTTGTTGATTTCGGTGCGGATTCTTTCCGCCAGGACCAGGGCCTCCTTTTTGTCGGTGTCGGGAAGGAGCATGACGAACTCATCCCCGCCGAAACGGGCGGCAATGTCAACGGAACGTTTGTTCCGGATGAGAATCCTGCCGACATGCTGCAACATTTTGTCGCCTGCCAGATGGCCATGGCGGTCGTTGATTTCCTTGAAAGAATCCAGGTCAATAAACAGGACGGAAAGTTTGCGGTGGTATCGTTCCGCCCGGCTGAACTCCTGGCTCAAGGCGTTTTCCAGGGTCTGCCTGTTATGAAGGCCGGTAAGGAAATCAAACTGCCGTTCGATGTGCATGGCTTCAAATTCATGGACATCAATAAGTTTGGGGAAGTTGCCCCCCTTGCCGTGCAGGGAAAAATAATCGCAGACCGTGACGGAAAGGCTGACGGGCCGCCCGAGAGAGGCGGACATCACCCGGTGGTGGTCAACGATGCCCTGCCAGTACTGCACCGCCTCTTCGTGGCCGAAATTGCGGTGGATGAGCAGCTCGAGGATGATCTTGCAGGCTGTTTTCCCCTCCTGCCGCACAAGGAGATTAAGGCTCTCCACCAGATCATCCCCCGGCGCCGGGTTTGTCAGACTGGCCAGCACGGTATTTTTGATGGTGTTCTCGGAGTCAGACTTCAGAAAGTTGCGGTACATATCCTGTTCCATTGATTGCCTTCCAGCTCGTGCGCGTCTGTGTTATCAGCAACGGGATGCCGCGGTTGTCTGCCCGGCGGAGAAACCGGCGCAAAATTCCCGGACCAGAACCAGTCTGGCGTGCAACGTCAATCTGAAGTAAACGGGGCTCAGCATCAGTATGCTTACGGCTTGTTTGGGAGTCATGG
>Ga0172371_10004107_pt1 | contig 22220 bp, 10 predicted proteins | sample Lak12m_FD_114543 | JGI IMG/M metagenome (GOLD analysis project Ga0172371, IMG submission 114543) | Freshwater microbial communities from Kabuno Bay, South-Kivu, Congo - kab_022012_12m | ecosystem: Environmental > Aquatic > Freshwater > Lake | place: Democratic Republic of the Congo: South-Kivu...
CGGGTAAAACTGTACCCCGGGTTCGAATCCCGGCCTCTCCGCATGAGCTCACTATCGGAAAATAGTGAGCTTTTTTTATATCTAATTTTCCTGCAGAGCCTTTACTTCGATATTACTTTGCCTCAATCTATAAGCAATTGTTCGAGCCATTCTTTCGAACAATTGTCCACTTATTTCCGGATACATTTTTGCCACTTGAGAAAATTTTTCACGAGAAAGGACAAACAGCTCAACATCATCCAAGGCTACCGCATTTGCTGAGCGAGTTCCCTTGTCAAGAAACGACATATCACCAAAAAATCCCCCCGTGGGGAACGTAATAAGATGATGGCTCATTCCCTGGGACAATGGAAGCACTATTTTTACCATTCCCTTACGGATAAAATAAATTTCATCACTTTCTTCTCCTAACTCGAAAATCAATTCGTTCGGTTTATAACTTTTTTCGTCCATGCATTCCATCAACTTAGTAAGTGCATCCGATGATAAATCCTGGAAAAAATCGAATTGGTCAACAGATAATAATTTACCGGAGAAAAGTGATTTGATTTGTGCATTTCGGAGAATATCATCTTCAATCCACTCGAGTGCAGAATCTAGGTCGTTAAAAAACTTGAGCATGTCGGTCTCGGAGAGTCCCAAATCTTCAAGATACGATTTTACATTTTGCCCTGTTGGGAGACTTAAAGGTACCGACGCAAAAACGAGACATCCATTTTGATTTTTTACTCTTGCTTGAATCTGTTTGAGCATATTTACCGCGGTGTAATCGATTGATTGCACACGTTTCATGTCTAAGAGAATATACTTACATTTTTTTAAGAAAGGTTCCAGCTCTGTAAAAAGCTGGTCAGTAGTTCCAAAAAAAAGTTGCCCTTGCAACTCAACTATAATGGTCTCACTCCCCTTTTCGTGAAGAACATCAACTTCATTTTTAAGCCGGATTTTTTTAGAAAATATTTGATTCCCAAATACTTTTCGTCTTATTACCGAAGAGCGGATTTGTTCCCTTAAAAAGAGAAGAATGGCGAACGCTATGCCTACACCGGAAGCGGCGATCAAACTCATGCTTATCGCTGAAACGACAACGGCGACAATACAGAAAAAATCAAAACGTGTTGATTTGTGCTTCAACAGTGCAAAACTTTTCTTGTCCACCATTCGATAACCGACAACCATCAAAATACCAGCTAACGAAGCTAATGGAATCCATGCGACCAATTTGCCTAGAAGTAATAAAACAAGGAATGAAGAAACGCCGACTACGACTCCGGACATTTGCGTCTTCGCACCGCTGTTGAGATTAACCAGAGTAGCTCCCATTGTTCCTGCACCGGGTATTCCGCCGGAAATCGCAGTTATCATATTACTTAATCCTTGCCCGAATATTTCTTTATTTGAATTGTGCCGGGAGTAGGTCAACGCATCAAGAACAACACAGGTTTTTAAAGTATCAATCGATAAAAGTACGGCGAGTGTCAACATGGGTACAACAACAACTCCAAGCGCTGAAAAGTCAATGGTGGGAATAAGTTTTCCATTGTTTACAATACCATTGAGTATATCTGCAAATGAAGCTGAGATAGGACCAATGACAAATGGATTTTTATCTAATGATGCAAGCGCCGGATTAATCAATGCTAAAACAAAATAACAGACTATACCACCAAGGAGAGCTAAAATGGCTGCCGGGATTTTGGTAATTATTTTAGGAATAAAAACCATAACAATAATTGTTACCAAACCAACAACAATACTCTCCCACCTAAAAAGATAAAGTGAAGAGAAAAAAGTTGAGACGGTAACCTTTACCGGAATACCAAGAAATTTTGGTAACTGTCCAAAAAAAATCAAAACACCTACACCGCTTAAATATCCGGCAACAACGGGATAAGGAATGTATTTTATAAATCTACCTCCTCCGGACTTTCCAATAAGAACTTGTACAAACCCAGCAAAAAGAGAAACAAGAGTAACATAGATTGAGATGCTTTCAACGGGTACGGAACCTCGTTTAGCCATCTCACTTACAAAAACAGAAAGGACTGCTGCGGCAGGCGCGCAAGGAGCAGAAATGAGTCGCTTGGTGCCGCCAAAAATTGCGGCAAATAAAGCCATCGTGATTGTTCCGATTATTCCACCAATTGCAGCCTGACCTGAGAATTGTGCCCCAAGCGGAGCGAAAATAATTAATCCAAAGGCAATGGAGGAAGGAATTGCAACCAGCATTGATGCGGTTCCCCCTAAGATATCACCAATCCAGTTTTCTTTTGAAGTTTGTTTATCAACACTACTCATACCGACTCTCCTCTATCAAGAGATAAATAGTTATTTGACACCCCAAGATACGGATATTCGACGAAAAGACGTTACTTTGAAAGTTTAAGAACACTTGAAACGAGCGCTACAATTTCGTTTCTTCTAAATGGTTTCAGCAGATAGTGGGTACATCCTCTGCTTAAAAATTCCTCTTTTTCTTTTACCGTTGCATAGGCGGTAACGGCAATCATTGGAGTGGATTTGTATCGGGAATCTTTTAATATTTGTTGAACAGTTTCCATGCCGTTGATTCCTTCGCCAAGATTGATATCGACAAGAAATGCTTCATATTTTTTTTGCGAGGCCATTTTTACAGCAGTTTCACCATCCTCCGCCGTATCAACGTTACAGATATTTTTCAAAAACATTGAAATCATATTTCGGTTGAGGTAATCATCTTCAACGCATAATATCAGAGGTTTTGCGGCAGTCGTGTCTTCCGGTTTTGCATCGATTATTTTAGCGTCAATAAATGATGTTTTTTCTGTTAGCTCATCAGCAGCGGAAAGTAATGGAAATTCAACGATAAAGGTTGAGCCGACTCCTACCTTACTTTCCACATGAATAGTTCCTTCCATAAGTTCAGCGGCTTTTTTCGCAATCGTTAAACCTAGTCCCGTCCCCTCATAATTTCTACTGATTCCTTCGCTGGCTTGTCTAAACTCTTCGAAAATTACTTCAATTTTATCGGTCGGAATACCGATGCCGCTATCTATTATTTTGATAAATAATTTTTGACCATTCGCCTTCAACTTATCATCTTCGATACCAACTTCAACTTGTATTCCACCTTCTTTGGTAAACTTTATGGCGTTATCAAGTAAGTTGTAAATTATTCTTTTAAAAAGATGTTCATCAAGTTTTGCGATTACAACCTGTTTTTTTATAGTCGAAGAAATTTTTAACCTACGCTGCTCTGCAAGAATGGAGAATGAATCAATTAATTCGAGAATAAGCGGAACAATGGAAATTTCTTTTAAATTAACCGACATCTTTCCCGTCTCCGCCTCCGAAAGGTCCAAAATAAAATTAAGAGTTTCACTTAAGCGTTTCGCAGAGTGGTTTATTCCTTTAATCATCTCCAATTCTTCAGCATCAATAATCGTTGTACTCAATAGATCGGAATACCCTAAAATTCCATTCAAGGGCGTACGCAATTCATGACTCATATTCGCAAGGAAATTTGATTTTAATCGATTCATCTCTTCTGCTTTTTCCTTGGCAATAATCAGTTCCTCTATCATCTTTTTCTTTTCGGTTATATCTTCTTTTACAGCCACGAAGTGGGTGATATCACCTTCTTTATTAATTACAGGAGATATTTTGGCCGACTCCCAATAAAGATTTCCATTCTTCTTTTTATTGAGAAACTCACCGGTCCATTCTTTTCCGGATAATACTCTTTCCCACAATTGCGCATAAAAATTCTGGTCGTGAAAACCCGACTTTAGTATTTTGGGATTTTTTCCGTTGACTTCTTCTCTCGAGTAGCCTGTTACTTCAACAAATTTTGCATTTACATATTCAATATTCCCTTCCGGAGAGGTAACTACAACAAGCGCCGGGCTCTGTTCCACCGTACGAGACAATTTTAACAGTTCATCTTCAAACTGCTTTCGTTCGGTAAAATCGTGGTTCATACCAACCAAGCCGGTAATGTTTCCGTGCACATCCCGAAGCGGTACTTTAGCTCCGAGCAGCCAATGGATATTTCCTTCTTTGTCTAAAAGTTTTCCTTCAACATTTAGTAATGAGATACCGTCTCTGAGAACTTTTTGATCGTCCGAGAAAAAGACATTTGCTTCAGATTCAGGATACAAATCGAAATCTGTTTTCCCCAGAACTTCTTCTTCGCTCTCTTTACCGCAAAATTTAATTTCTTTTTTATTGGCAACGATTTTTCGTCCCTGAAGATCTTTTACATAAACGGCATCAGGCAGTAAATCGAGAATGGTTCGTAACAGACTTCTTTCGTTAAGAAGCACATCCTCGAACTCTTTACGCTGGGTAATATCTTGGGCAGTGCCCCGGGTTCGTAATGCCCGCCCCTTTTTGTCGAAATCTGTTATTCCTTCCTGATGGACATATTTTATTCTTCCCCCCGAAAGGAGAATTCTATGATCAAGACTAAAACTTGTTTTTTCTTTAAGTGATTTTAAAAATGCTGTATTCACTTCATGCCAATCCTCCGGATGGATGATAGAATACATCGTATTTGCAGAAAGTTTTGTTTCGTTAATCGACAGTTCAAATATTCTTTTTATCTCATCAGAACAGATAATTGACTTTTCTTTATGATCTAACTCCCAGTGCCCAAGCAATGCTAGTTTTTCAGCTTCTTTCAAACGATTTTCACTCTGTCGCAATGCTTCTTCCGCTAAGCGTCTCTTCTCTTCCGATACGATGGTTTCTAAAGCAAAAGAGATATCACCGGCAACTTGATCAAGAAGCTCTACTTCTTCATCATTGAAGTAATTTGCTTGAGACATGTACAACGTATAAGCACCAACAACTTCGCCCCATAAGTTTATGGGAAGCGCGATTGATGCTTTATAATTCCTTTTGAGAGCTTCCGCACGCCAAGGCAACATAATCGGATCATTTTCGATATCATTACAAACTATATGTTTTCCCAATCTTACGCAGGTACCGGTCGGTCCTCTTCCTTCGGGAATATCTTCTATAGAGATATTTCTTATTGTTGAAAGATATCCATTTTCATTTCCCTCTGAAGCGAACGGTTTAATTAACTTTGAGGAAGTATCGACCAAGCCGACCCAAGCCATTTCAAATTTCCCATATTCAATGGCTATGTGGCAAACAGCTTCAAAAAGTTTTTCCCTTGAAGATGTACGCATAATCATTTTATTTATCTGACTTATAAATGCGTACACTCTGTTCATGTTTGTCAAATTGTCTTCAGCTTTTTTCTTTTCGGTGATATCCACCGCGATACCTTCCAACGCAGCCAAAGTACCGGATTGGTTGTAGATAGGAAGCATTTTTAACTCAATCCAAACGAGATCTCCCTTCTTTGTTTTCATTTTTAAGAGAAGCGGCTCTTTAAAATTGATTTTTCCCGTATAAATTTGTTCTATTATAGAACTTTCACTTTTATCGTATAGCATTCTGGAGGCGAAATCGGGATCCGAATAACATTCAATCGGATCATAACCGAGAATGGTAATTATTGAGCGACTGACATACGAAAATTTTCGTTTGGGAAGAATTTCAATTCGGAAGATGATATCTTTTGCGTTTTCTGCAAGCCTTCTAAAGCGTTCTTCGCTAACTTTAAGAGCTTCGAGAATCTTCTGATTTTCTAAACGGATTTTTTGCTTTTTTATTGCTTCCTTAACGGCAAAAGGAAGTCGCGACGTGTGTTCTTTAATAATATAATCGACGGCCCCATATTTCATGCATTCAACGGCAACTTCTTCATTCATTGATCCGGTGAGTATAATAAAAGGAATTTCCGGAGCTAACTCAGAAGCGATTTTTAGCGCAATCATTCCGGTGGTTTGCGGCAGGCTGTAATCCGAAATAATAAGATCAGGAAGAAAGGTCTTTATTTGGAATCTAAAATCTTGTTCATTGGAAACCAGCTTTGGCTTTATGCTTAATCCGGCTTTCAGAAGCATTTGAACGGCCAACTCATAGTCCGTACTTACATCTTCCAGGAACAATATTTTCAGTATGTTCTTTGTCATTATTAATCTATTATCGAAAAAACATTACGATTTATTAATCGGTACGTTCACTACTTTTATTTTAGCACAGACACGTAAACGATTTCTGACCCCAAAATCGTCCACAACAAGTCTGAATGATGTCTATGCTAATCTGGAACAAATGCTTTTACTCTGATACAGTTAAAACGCTCTAAGTTGAATGTAGTTTGCTCTTTGGATAAGAATAAGTTTTGTTTCTTTCCCAAGAAATAAATGCTAAGATATAACCCTACAGGGGACTGCATTATGTTTACATAAATGTGGTTCGGAAAAGTTATTGTTATGCTCAATCCTAATTCCTTTTTTTAACAAAAATTTCATTGAGAGCTTTAGCGACTCAAAGTAGTCTTCGTTGTCTTTTCTTATGTGATCGATCTAGGTATTGATAAAAAATCCGGAATAACCGGTTGATAATGGATTCAACAACCTTTGATCAACAATAATGCGGAAAGTCCGCAGCAATATCGATAAAAACATTCTTAAAAAAAATACCCGAGATTATAGTGAATGCTTGGTACAAGAAGTATTGAATCACTGTTTGCCTTTACAACCGGAGTTTGTATCTTGACGTCAAGATTTTACCGGGAGAAAAAAGAATTGAGTTTTGCGGGAATGATGAAAACAAGAATCCCAAATTCTCTTGTTTCGCTTAGCGCTGCTGGATTTTACTTTGCGCTGATTCAAACAGCATTGTATTTCTCCATCGAAGTTTATGTAACGGCAACGTTTACCGGCTACTTCTTGATGGTTTTAGTTTGGATGGCAGGTGTAACTTTTTCGCTTAAGGCAAATTTTTTGCCTGGTTTTATCTCGTTACTGCTTCTTTCGTTGGTTAGTACTTACTTGTTTGTGTACATTACTGCGGCTTTTAGTATTTCATATTTGACATTTGCATTTTTTTTACTTTTTATTTTCATATCAGCTCTGCCCGCAGGAAGTTTTTTTAGAGAGCTCTCCCCTTCCATTTCGTCTGACACCTTATTCCTTCATGAAAATAACGGCTTTATTGTCGGAACAATAGTTGGGCTTCTTTTCTTTGTAAAATTCGGGGTACTTTTTATTTTTTTTGCCCCAATCGTTGGGTTGGCCTTTGTTTTTCTTTATTGGAATGACAAAGAAATTCCGGCATTCGTTTTGTTTTTCGCTATTCTTATTTTCTTTTCCATCATTGGATACTGGATTGGAGTAGTTGTTTTCTCCGCAATTACGGTTTTAATTCAGCTCGGAAGAAAATATATTGTAAAACCCGTTCAGAATTCTCAATCTTTTTCCCAGAATGAATTCGAAACTTTTTCTAAACGTGAATCAAAACTATTACTTGTTCTCTCCGGTTTCAACCTAATAATTCTTCAATATTATATCGTACGGGAGTTTTCAATAATCATCTCAGCAAATGAATTGAGCATTCTACTCGTTAGTGCCGCCTATTTCACCGGATTTTCCATCGGATACTCTGTATCACTTAAAATGCCGAGTAAAGCATTAAAAACATTTGGTGTGTTAGCCTTTGGGCTTCACCTTTTTATACTCACTTCAATAAAATTTTTCATCTACTCCTTTTCGCTGCTTCATGTAACGTTTGAAGGTATGGTTGTTCTTCTATTCATAGTATCATTTCTGACTTCCTCGTTTTATTCTCTTTTTCTTCCGAGGATAATTCAATTATCTGGAGCCACTCAACTCTCCGACTATTATATAACGGAACTTATCGGTGCGGCATTGGGAATTTTATATACGATGGGTTTGCTCGCGGTAGCTCCTAAAACTTTACTGCCTATTTATTTCCTTTTAATGATAACAATTGTAGCAATACTACTTGGAAAACGAAAATGGCGATACATATTTGTATTGGTAAGTTTTTTTCTTTTCGCAATGTATGTTTTCCACCAGAATGGATTAACCAAATCCGCGACAGAAGATTTTTATGCTTCAATCGGATACCAAAATCCGAAGTTGCTCTCTTCCAACAGTTCTTATTATCACACTGTGGATGTCCTTTCCACATACTCGGATAAGAATCAGAAACTACGCACAGATAAAATTTCATTCATCAACGGGCAGAAATATTTTGAACAATTTTATCCATTATATTCTGAAACTCGGGATGAGTCTTCTCTTAGCGAGTTCACCTATTTTTTAGCACGCCTTCCCTCAGAGTACAAATTTAATATGGATAAGAGAAAACAACGGATTCTCATCCTTGGCGGAGGTTCACTTTATTCAATACACAGAGTTGCCGCATATGCTTCCAAGGTGACTGTTGTTGAAATCGACAAAGCGGTCGTGGAATCTGCGATGAAGGAGTGGGGAGATTTCAATCGCCTTACTGAGCACAAAAATTACGAAATCATCATTGACGACGCGAAACACTATTTAAATCACACTAAAGAAAAATTTGATTTAATCATCATGGATATTTCCGCTCCATATTATTTGGGTTCCGCTTTACTGCATAATGAAGATTTTTTCAAGCTGGTAAAAGAGAAGCTTGCTGAAGGAGGAGTATTTAGTGAGTCGACTCAAGGGAGACCTTACTCCGCCAATCCGGAAGGCACACCAATCAAGATATTAGAAAGCGTTGATAATGTATTTCCTCATTATCTCTTGCTGGATTGTGTTGCCTCACCCAGAGGGAGAAGAAGTTTTCTCTACGCAACTCAAAAAGATACAATTATCCGGAATTCCGTGAATACTATTTTAATGCAAGAGAATAAAAACGTAGGCACAGTGCTTTATCAAAAATCGAGTCAACCGTTCAATCTCTCAAGGGTGAAGCCTTTTTCACTCTACTCAATGGAAAATCTTTGGGAAGGAAATTTTAAAAGAATTACATCACGGATTGAATTTCAGAATAGTAATAAAACATTTTCTCCTTCTCATTTTCTTTCATATCTCAAGAAGAATATTTTCACCTTACAAACCTTTATGGGAGCTGCGCTTGTGACGTTTTTGGTGTTCCTCATTCAACTGAAGATGTGAATTAATTCCTCTACCTCTAAAGTTATCTTGAGCAGGTTCGCTTGGTATCGCAAAGTAACTTTATTAACTACTTAGTTTGATAGAATTGCCGGAATTCGAGTGGAGTTTTACCACTATGTTTGTGGAAATATTTAATGAAGTTTGTCGGCTCGTTAAATCCGAGATAAAAGCCAAGCTCTTTTATACTCATTTGCGTGTGGGACAAGAATCTTTTAGCCTCGAGCATAACCCGATCATCAATTAATGATTTTGGAGTTTTTCCAAGAACAACTGAGATAGCACGAGTCATTTTTTTTGTTGAACTTGCGAGCTGTGCTGCATAGTATTCAACTTGTTTTTCAGTCCGGTAATGGTTCTCAAGCAGCATTTTAAATGCGATAAGATATTCTACTTCTTTTCCTTCTTTAATATACCCCAAACCTTGCTTTCTTCTTAGCCGTTCGGCTTCTAAAAATAATATTTGAAGATAATTCTTAATGAGAAGCGGTTGGAATTCATCTTCAATTCCGTTCAATGTTTTTTGCATTTTTAGAAGAAGCGTATTGAATTCTCCAATCTTTTCTTTCATCGGAATTACTTTTTTTTCAACCAAATCGTTAAACAAAAGAGAACTCTGCAAAAAAATAATGTCTTCTTCGTGTTGACAATAAAAATCATCCGTAAAGATTATTCCATACCCAACATAAGGGCTGTTTGCATCAAATTGATGAACACAATCCTTATTGAGAAACAAAAGTGAATTTGGCCGGGCAGACCCTGTCTTAAAATCAACGGTGTGCTTTACACGGCAATTGCCGAAGAGGAATATATGATAAAAATTTGTGCGGTGAGGTTTAATCAGCAGTTCTCGATGCTTTTTAAAAAGAATCGAAAAATTAACAACCTCAATCTGAAGCGGATTACCTTCATTAAAAGTATATTTTTTAATTCCTTCTTTACCGCGAATCAAAAGTTTTCTCTTACTTCAGGAGCAGCATTTTTTTGGTAAATGTTTTATTTACACGCGCGTCGTCGGAAACAACCGTGAGCACTGAGAAATAAATTCCGCTCGCTAATTGCTTGTTCTCTTCGGTTCTAAATTTTCTCGTATATTTTCCGGGCGATAAGTGCTCGTTCAGCAACGTTGCAACCTCGTTTCCCAGAACATCATAAATTTTCAAACTCACTTTGCTTCCTGCCGCAATTAACATTTCAATAGTCGTTTCCGGGTTAAATGGATTTGGATAATTCTGCAGGAGACCAAATTCAGTGGGAATCTCATTCCCTTTGCCGGCTACCGCAGTTACAAATGTCGAGTTTTTTTCTCCCGGAGTTCCATGTCCAATCGAAGCAGCCCAATTTGCACCGATGGCATTTTCCCTCTCTGGATTGACGAGCTCAATTGACGAACCTGCTCCATCACCTTCGGTCGGCCAAGGTGATTTATCCTTGTACGTTAAAGAGTCAATCAGTTCTCCCTTGTTATTGTATAAGAAAATAATCTCACCTTTGCCGCTTAATCCGGAGCTCATATTGCCAAATAAATTTTGAACACTTGAATATTTAGAAGTAAAGAGTGAAAGGTCAAAACAGATAACCAGATATGAATCTTTTGCTAAATTTGTTCCGGTTGGAATAACGAATGCCGGAACGAGATTATCATCCATAAAAACCCATCCGGAAAGATCGATTGCGCCGGAAGAATTATTATAGAGTTCAAGCCAATCACCTGAATCAAATGTAGGAGATGAATTATAATTAATCTCATTGATAACAACCTCCGGTGCACCGACACCTTGCGCTATGCATGCACCTAAGTCGCTTACAGAACCATCGGGGTCAAAAGGACTAGTAGGATCACCACTGTTAATACATGGGGAATTCACTTGAAGATGGTAATCACTGCCAGTTGGGTTTATTAACCGAGGGTCTTCGAATAAGTTATTTTGTCCTGCGAGAGAATCAGTATTTGAGATTGAATAATTAACTAATACTTTAGAAAAAGCATCAGCAAAAAAAGAAGCAGTTTTCGCATTGGCAAAAACTGAATTCTTTACCTCTGCAGTTCCACCGCCTCTATTCAATACTTTTTCAAAACAGGAAACGTGATAATCATTTTTATAGAAAGTACAATTCGAAATATCTGCATACGATGCACTATCTTTTATTCCAGCACCCAAAGTACAGTGGGAAATACTGTTTCTGAAAATAATCACTTTGGAACCCTGTCCAACCGAAACACCTTTATCAGAACAGTTAATGATTGTATTCCCGGAAATAACCACATTTACCGACTCATCGCCGATATCAATGCCATCGCTATTGTTACCGGTAAAATCTCGAATTAAATTGTCCTTTATTTCGGTAATACCGCTCTGAAAGCCCAGATCAATCGCATCCATATCATCAATCGCGTTACCGTAAAAACTACATCCCACAATAGAAATATTTCCGCCATTGCAATTAATATAATCGCCAACTGAATAAACATTCTCAAAAATACAGTTAGTAATCGACATGTCGCTCCATTGAGTAGAAATAGGAAGTTTAACAAAGTTGAAATGAATATTATCTAGTTTCACGGTTGCATTTAAACTTGAAATGGCAGCGAAAAAGTTTACCGTATCTGTACCATTTGTTGCATTTGCAATATTGACGTGAAATAGCTCCGAAACACCAATACTGTTTTCGAAACAAATAGCTCCCCACTTCTCATTCGGATAGTATGAAGTAAGTGTGATTGGATTATTAGTGGTTCCCTGCATCAGAAGTTTGCCATGCACAGTAATATTTTTGCCGGCAAGAAAATTAATAGTTACCCCGGGCTCTACAGTAACAACTCCCGAATTTCCTATGACCACATCATTCGAAACAAAATATGGTGAATTAGCTAACGCCAATGTTACCGGTTCATTAATATTTTGTGCCAATTCACTTGAACTATTTTTTTCAAATTCTGCAATGAGTTCGGCGTCGGTACTGAGCGTATAGTCAAAGCTCGCCGTTGTTCCAACAACCGTCTCAGAATAATTTTGCTGATGTAACTGCACTTCCAAACTTAAATCAAAACTTACATCAGAGCTTGTGGCATTTGATTGATGTATCTCAACCGCAATAATGTTGGTTCCGTTTACGAGGAGATTTTTATCGACAACATAATCGTAAAAGGTTACCTCCGCGGCATCGCCAACAACGGAAGATGCGTATGTATTGTAGGTTATTGTTCCTGATGGCATGTTTGAACGGGCTACCTCTATTCCGTTCAAATAAACGACCGCACCATCATCTCTGAGAAGTTTGACAGTGAGTTGCGAGATATTGTTTACCTCTTGAACCTGAAAAGTTGTCCGGTAATAAGAAGTAACATATTTATTTTGCGCGTCGGGTCCATAACTTATTACGGTGCGCTCATCTCCATCACCATACCCAAACTGAGCAAAACCGGTTTTCCAACCAACATCATTAAATTCTTTGCTCATCCAGGTGGTTGAAGGTTCCATGCCAAGATCAAAATATTTCCACACGTAACCAGATGGCAGCAATGTGAGGTTAGATAAAACAACTTTTTCTTTCCATTGCTTGAATCCATAACCCGGAGGTGGAATCACTTGAACCTTCACCGGAACATTTTTGAAATATGAATTCACTTCTCCAAGATTTTCATATGAATCGTTAACAGTAATCTTCCCTTCATTTTGAATGTTTGAACTCAATAACAGATTTGCCATTCCGGAAAGACCAAATTTTGTACTTATAATTTGTGAAGCATAAGCCGGACGCTGCTGGGCAAAATCTCTCAATTTTTGAATTTCTGAAAGCCAATAAGTATATGAAGGTATACCCGGTGTCTTTCCCCAAATATCAATTGTTAATGAGTCAATGTAAGAACTCCAACGCTGCACGTGTCTCGGCATCTCCGCATTTAGAAGTGAAACGACGCTATCAATTTTATTCACAACTCTTGCCGCTTTGAATGTATGATTGAGATGATAAGCGTAGCGCTGCAAGAACTCATTTTTAAAATTTGAATTGGTCATCAATTTCGAAAACAATCCAAAATTGTTCATGATGTCGTCTATCTGGTTGGCACTCATTCTTGATGCATAAAATCCACGGTCCATGTCTACCAAAATCCATTGCCACCGTTTGCTATCTTTGGCATCCCGCCACATCTCCCTATTGTGTCCCCAACTTGTATTTGCGATGTAATCTTGTACAACTACAAAATCCATAATGCTTCTGGAATCAATTTTGGAAGTTACATAATTGTAATTTATCGAGTCGCTTAAATCGTGAGTTGAAGCGAATGAAAGGAGATTAACATAGTCGGTTGAATCCCCGGTAATAATTGCATTCGTATCGTCTATATGATCAAGATTCGCGGGATCAACATGATAGTGAAGCAAGAAATATTGATCATCAATTTTTTCTCGTAAATCATAAAGTCCCCAATACTTTCCGTTTATATAAAGAACAGAAGGTTTGAACGCCATCATGGGATTAACAATGTGCCCGTCAAGAACCGTCTGCAAAAATCCATCACGTATAAACGCGTTTGGCCAATCATCACCACCGTTTCTTAAATAAAGCTGTTTATATTCCACGAAAGGACGTTCATCAAAAATTTGGTAGTTAATATGAGGATATCCATAATCCGACCGGGCATAAATGTTTAATGGTTTTTCGGCAAAGCGAAAAATATTCTCTCCCCCAATCTTCGCCCCCGCATCCATTACAAAACCTCGTTGAGTTCCTAAAGGAAAATACTCAAGACTAATAGGAATTTCCCGGTTCTTGTACGAATTAAAATATATACCCAATTGGTGGTCCCAAAGAAAAGTCGGGTCGGTAACAAATGATACGGAAGGAAGTGTTCGCGGTTCATTAATAAAATAGGAATTTGTAATTATCTTTCCCGGCAGTTTACTCACTTCATAACATCTGGCACGAACGACGGTATTCTTATCAACCGTAATTGGCGAAATATATTGTAACGACGCGCTCGTAGGCTGCGTTCCGTCAAGCGTAAATTTGATTATTGCGGTACCGGAAGCCGGAGTTAATGATAATTGAATTGACGAAGAATAAAATCCTCCCGGATAGGAAAAGATAACATCGCTTGAAGCTTGAGAAGTTGAATAACCCGAAGTAGTATTCGATGCGAGAGGTGTCGATTCTCCAAAGGAAACTACATTTGCGCTTCCATCAGGTTGTCTTCCGAAAGAAACATCAGTGGTCTGAAAAGAAAAACTTAGTGTATCAATAACCGCACCGGTTGCGTCGTAAAGCCCAACTCCATCTCCACCTTTATTTAATTTAAAATTTGTATGACACCATTTTGTCGTGTACTGTATATTATTCGGCCACCATTCCCGTATGTAGGTTTTCCCCGGCACATCGTTACTTCCATCCGCCCAAACAAGGTAGTAACCTTTTGCCGGAATAATGGTGTTTGTAGGAAATTGCCATTTGGTCGGGAGCGCATAATCATCGGAAATATAAAATCCGCTGATATCTACCGGTGTAAGCTCATCATTATATATTTCAATCCAATCGGAAAAGTCACCGAAGTCAACCATGTCTGGAAACGTTGAGAGGTTTGACGCCATTATTTCATTGATAAACAGTTTTGGTTTTGTCTGACCGTAAGTAGAGCCGAGTGAAAGGATGAAAAGAAATACAACAAAGTATTTCAATTTTCTTTGAGGTTTTAAAAATGTTAAAGAAGCGGTATCCATTGTGAGGAGTATCCTGATATTTTTTTTTACAAACTTACTAAAAATATCGTCTTCAAGTAAACTCAGTTCTTTAGCAAAGACAGAAATCACAACAAATATGGCAGGAAAGACACTCGAATTCCAAAAAAAAGAGATAACGTATAAGCGCTATCTCTTTTTCATGAAAGCTTTGTGTAAGAAGATCTATTTTTTCTCTTCAGTCGCGTTTGAAACATCCGGGACAATTTCATCTTCAACAAAGATTAATTGATCGGTATTTTCAACATGTTTCGCTATAATTTTACTACCTTCTTTGAAGGTTCCGCGCAAAATTTCTTCTGCGAGCGGGTCTTCCACATACTGTTGAATTGCTCTGCGTAAAGGACGAGCACCATACTTTTGATCAAATCCCTTGTCGGCAATGAAATCCTTCGCAGAAGATTCTAAGATGATTCCCATTTTATTATCGCGAATGTTATTCATCAGATCTTTTATCTCTATATCAATAATTTTTAGGATATCATCTTTCTCAAGACTTCTAAAAACAATTGTTTCATCAAGGCGGTTTAGGAATTCGGGATTAAATAACTTCTTCATCGCGTCTTCAACAGTATTCTTCATCGTTGAATACTGGCTTTCGCTTCCGGGCGCGTTCGAAAAACCAAATGAGCCGATCGACTTGATATCGCGCGCACCAACGTTTGACGTCATGATAATGATTGTATTTTTGAAATCAACTTTGCGTCCAAGACTATCAGTCAACAAACCTTCATCAAGCACTTGAAGTAATATGGAGAAAATATCCGGATGAGCTTTTTCAATTTCATCAAAAAGAACAACCGAATATGGTTTTCTTCTAACTTTTTCGGACAACTGACCCCCCTCTTCGTATCCAACGTATCCGGGAGGAGCACCAACTAAACGAGACACGGCAAATTTTTCCATGTACTCACTCATGTCAATTTTAATAAGGGCGCTTTCTGAATCGAATAAATATCGTGCGAGTACTTTGCACAACTCAGTTTTGCCAACTCCGGTTGGTCCGAGAAAAATAAAACTTCCAATAGGGCGCTTTGGGTTTTTCAATCCGGCACGAGCACGTCTAATTGATTTAGTTAATTTTGTGACGGCTTCATCTTGTCCGACAATCATTTTCTTTAATGACTCTTCCATATTAAGAAGCTTATCAGATTCAGTCTGAGCAACTCTGGTTACCGGAATGCCCGTCATCATTGCAACCACATTGGCAATATCTTCTTCAGAGACGTCATGAATAATGTCTTTGGTTTTTGCTTCCCATTCTCTTTTCGCAACTTCAAGATCGGACTGAATCCGCCTTTCTTTATCACGAAGTCGGGCAGCTTCTTCATAATCTTGTTTCTTCACCACAAGCGATTTTTCTTGTCGAACTTTCGCGATTTCATCCTCAAGATTCAGCACTTCTTGCGGCACTTCGAAATTTCCCATGTGAACACGCGAACCGGCCTCGTCCAAAACATCAATTGCTTTATCGGGAAGATGCCGATCGGTTATGTAACGCTCACTTAATCGAACAGCCGCTTCAATTCCTTCGTTGCTGTAACGAACATGGTGATGTTCTTCGTATTTGAATTTAATGTTATAAAGAATTTGAATTGTTTGTTCCGGTGACGGCGGTTCAACCATAATTTTTTGGAATCTACGGTCAAGCGCACCATCTGTTTCGATATACTTTCTGTATTCATCCAACGTTGTGGCTCCGATGCATTGAATATCGCCGCGAGATAATGCCGGTTTAAACATATTCGAAGCATCAAGCGAACCGGAAGCACCGCCGGCTCCGACTATGGTATGCAGCTCATCGATGAACAAAATAATTTCTTTGGCTTTTTCAAGTTCATTCATAAGCGCTTTCATCCGCTCTTCAAATTGTCCCCGGTATTTTGTACCTGCTACAAGTCCGGCCAAATCAAGAGTAACCACTCGTTTATCTTGAAGAATTCGCGGAACTTTTTTCTGCACAATACGAAGCGCCAGCCCTTCAGCGATTGCGGTTTTACCAACGCCCGGTTCACCAATCAACACAGGATTATTTTTTTTGCGTCTGCTCAAAATTTGCGCAACACGCTCTATTTCCTTTTCACGGCCAACTACCGGATCAAGTTTATCTTCGGAGGCAAGTTTTGTCAAATCCCTTCCAAAGTTATCGAGGACGGGCGTTTTTGTCTTTTCAATTTTTTTCTCCGCAGTGGGCGGCGTTCCTTTAAATTGATCTTTCGGTTCTTTTGCCGAGAGCATCTCATTTAATTCTGCACGAGTAACATCATAGGTAATATTGTACTGGTGTAAAATTTGTGTGGCAATATTTTCTTCATCACGTAACAAAGAAAGTAAAAGATGTTCAGTCCCAATTACATCGGCCTTATAAATTTTGGCTTCAATCTGGGTAATCTTTAATACTTTTTCAGCTTGTTTTGTAAGTGGAATATTGCCGATGGTGAGCGTTCCACCAGCTGTTCTTACGGTATCTTCTACAGATTTTTTTAGCCGTACAAGATCACAATCTAAATTTCTAAGAATACGGACAGCAACTCCTTGTCCTTCGCGAATAATACCGAGAAGTAGGTGTTCCGTACCGATATAATCATGTCCTAAACGAAGAGCTTCTTCGCGGCTAAGGCGAATTACATCTTGCAAACGATCAGAAAAATTTCCGTCCATAATTTTGTTTCCCTTGGTTTCTAACTACAACAATTTTAATTACAAAATTGTTTCACACACAATATATAAATTGCAAATTCCCCAATCAAGTTAGAAAAAGCTTGTTGGGTGGGTATTTCGAAGGTGAAACTTGAAAAACAGGGAAAAAAGTCGTAAATAGAAACAAGAAAAAATTCAATTATGGAGTTAGTATGGAAGCATTAGCAGGTTTATCTATAGTCCTTATAGTAGTAGCCTTAATCATTCTTTTCATTATCCTCTACTTCGTTCCAATCGGGTTATTCGTTACGGCTTTCTTCTCCGGAGTAAAAGTTAGAATTTTTAAAGACTTGGTTGGAATGCGTTTGCGCAAAGTTCCCCCTCACGTTATCGTACGTGCTATGATCACTGCAACAAAGGCTGGAATTCCAATCGATATTGGAAAACTTGAAGCTCACTATCTTGCCGGGGGAAATGTTGATAGAGTAATTAACGCTTTAATTTCTGCGGATAAAGCTAATCTCGGATTAACTTTTGAGCGCGCCACCGCTATAGACTTGGCGGGACGCGACGTATTGGAAGCGGTAAAAATGTCTGTTTTACCAAAAGTTATTGAGACACCGCTTGTTGCAGCAATGGCTAAAAACGGAATTCAATTAAAAGCAATCGCAAGAATCACCATTCGTACAAATATTGATAGATTAGTCGGTGGTGCTACCGAAGCTACCATCCTTGCGCGCGTTGGAGAAGGAATTGTTTCAACTATTGGTTCGTCCGATACCCATAAACATGTACTTGAAAATCCCGATTCAATTTCAAAAGTTGTTTTAGCAAAAGGATTAGACGCCGGAACGGCGTTCGAAATTCTTTCAATCGATATTGCGGATGTTGATGTCGGTGAAAATATCGGCGCTAAACTGCAGACAGACCAAGCGCAGGCAGATTTGCAGATTGCCCGTGCGCGTGCTGAAGAGAGACGTGCTGCAGCCGTTGCATTGGAACAAGAAATGGTTGCCGAGGTTGCAAAACAACGGGCGCGTGTAACCGAAGCAGAAGCAGAAGTCCCACGTGCAATCGCGGAAGCGTTTCGCACAGGTCATCTTGGTGTTATGGATTATTACAATTTGAAAAACATCCAGGCGGATACGCAGATGCGCGATTCGATTTCAAAACCTGAAGAGAAAAAAGGATAGTTCCTTTGGATAATCTCATTAATGTTATCGTAGCGTTCATCATCATTTATAGTTTTCTTGCTCCTTTATTTAAGCAGAATAAAAATAAAGGGCAGCAAGAAAAAAGGAAAGGTCCGCAAAACCCAAATGGAAAGAACCGGCCTTCTTACAAAGGAATGGACTACGACATCTTCACTGAAATCGACGAGATGATCAACAAGCAACGACGCCCGATGCCGGAACAAATGAAACCTATGCCCCGAACCCGGACCGTTCGTCAGGATTCCGATGAGCATACGGTAACACAATCTGAGCATATTCAGGAATTCCAAACGGAGCCAAAACTTTCATCACAAAAGATGTTAAGATATTCTGATGAAGAGAAAAAATCGTTTGAAACAAATCTTGAAAAGCAATTTATTCACACTAAAGAAGTTTACTTCAATCCAACATTGTACCGGGTGAGAAGTGCGTTCTCCAATAAAACGGACTTCAGAACCGGATTCATCATTTCAGAAATTTTAGGGAAACCCAAAGCGCTGAGAAGATGACGCAAAAGAAATATCAACTAAAAAGAATTTCCAATCCGGGCTTTATCACTACACAAAAAGATGAAGCCCGTTTTATTATCAACTACCGGAACGAATTGAATCCGGCACAGTACGAGGCAGCCTCGGCGGTTGAAGGAGCTTATTTAATTATTGCAGGAGCCGGTTCGGGCAAAACGAGAACGCTTGTCTATCGTGTTGCAAGATTGATTGAGTTGGGATATCAGCCTCAGTCCATTTTGCTTCTTACGTTTACGCGTAAAGCAGCAAATGAAATGATGAATCGTGCAGCAATGCTGCTTGATAATCGATGCTCAAAAATTCATGGCGGAACTTTTCATTCATTTGCGAATACTGTTCTTAGAAAATATGCAAAGACCATCGGCTTCGAATCGGCTTTTACCATTTTGGATCAAGGTGATAGTCAAGATGTAATTAATCTCTTAAGGGGACAAGCCGGTCTCGCTAAAAAAGAACGACGCTTTCCGAACAAACAGACATTGAACAAAGTTTACAGCCTTTCTGTCAATACGGAACGAAAGATTGAAGATATAATTCTTGAGGATTATCCTCATTTTTACGAGCTGGTTGATGAGATTCTTCAATTGCAAAAACTTTATACGCAGTACAAAAAAAGAAATAACCTGCTTGACTACGATGATCTGTTAATTTATTTACGTGATTTTCTTTTCTCTCTTTCTCCTTCTGCAAAAGGATTGCTGCAATCATATAATTTTTTTATGGTTGATGAATATCAGGATACCAATAGACTTCAAGCGGAAGTTGTTCGAGGGCTTACACAGTTACGGCAGAATATTATGGTAGTTGGAGATGATTCCCAATCCATCTACGCGTTTCGTGGAGCCAATTTTAAGAATATTATGGAGTTTCCGAAGCTTTATCAAAACGTTAAACTGATAAAATTGGAAGAGAATTACAGGAGCACTCCGGAAGTACTAAACCTTGCTAATAAAGTAGTTGACGAAGCGATTGAAAAATATCCTAAAGTGCTTTTTTCTAAACGTTCGTCTGGGGAGCTTCCCTCTATTATCGCAACGCAGAATGAAAATCTCCAATCAAAATTTATTGTTGAAAAAATATTAGAACTTCACGAAGAAGGAATCGAGTTAAAAGATATTGCAGTTCTCTTTCGGTCATCGTATTCTTCCTTCGATCTTGAAATTGAACTGTCAAAAGCGAATATCCCGTTTATAAAATTCGGCGGTATGAAATTCGTAGAAACAGCGCACATAAAGGACGTGCTCGCGTTTTTGCGTATTTGTCATAATCCAAAAGATGTTGTAAGCTGGTATCGTATTTTGCTTTTACACGAAGGTGTTGGACCAAAAACCGCCGAACATATTCTCGATGAAATTGCTTCGGGAAGATTGTCTCTGTCGGTTTCTCCCGAACATACTTTTAACAAATTGCACGATAGAATTTTCCGACTGCTTGAATTGCTCTACCGTTTGCATACACAGGAAGAACCTCCAACCGATAAAGCACAAAAAGTAATCGATTATTATATCCCCCTTTTTAAAGACAAATACGACGACTTCAATAAAAGGAAAAAAGACCTCGACATCTTTTTGAATATTACAGAAAAGTATAATAAGCTTGAAAATCTTCTGTCGGATATGGCAATTGAACCTCCTGTGGAAAGCGTAGTTGATCTTGAGTCAGGCGAGAAGGAAGACGAATTCGTCACCCTTTCTACAATTCATTCCGCAAAAGGTCTGGAATGGCATTCTGTTTTTGTTATTCATGCTATTGACGGTTTTTTCCCCTCCTACCGGTCGATGGATAAACTTGAAACTCTTGAAGAAGAGCGGCGTTTGATGTATGTGGCAGTGACGCGCGCAAAACGAAATTTGTTTATTTCCTACCCAATGAACATTTATGATAGAGAATCCGGAACAACCCTTTCAAAACCTTCGCGATTTATAGCAGCACTTGATGAAGCAACAGCCGAGAACTGGCTTTTGGAAGAGTAAAGTTTCACCTTCCTTTTATGTAATTTTTAATTATTTTAGGAAAGAAGATAATCTTTCTTGTGCTTAACCTTTATCAATCTAAATAGATTAATCCTTACATGGGAAAAGTAATTTCGATAGCTGTTCCAAAAGGAGGGGTTGGGAAAACGACGTCTGTTGTAAATCTTGCGGCAAGTTTGGCTGTTGCAGAGAAGAAATCTCTTATTATTGATTTCGATGCATCAGGCGCTTGCGCAATTGCGCTTGGTTTCACACAAGAATCCATTTCCGGAGATATTTTTGATGTCTTCAGTTACACCAAACCAATCGAAAAAGTTATTCATAAAACAAGCATTCCATTTTTAGATTTTATTCCCGCACTTGTTCCGTCGTATCAGCTTGAACAAAGGCTTGAGAAACTTTCCGCCAACATTATGTTTATTGCGAATGTCATAAGAGCGCAAATCGAGACATACGATTATATCATAATTGACTGCCCACCATATTTAAAAGGAATGACAACGAACGCTCTCGCGGTTTCAGATTCACTATTAATTCCGGTTCGCGCAGAAAATTTTTCCTTGGATGCGCTTCGCAAGATGATGCGTCATTTTGAATACGTCAAAAGGATGTACAACAACAGATTAACCATCGAGGGGATATTCTTTACCATGTTCGAACCTCACACAAAAGTCTCACTCTTAGCAATGCAGTATTTACAGGAAAACTTCAGAGAATATTTGCTCAAAACTATCATTCCGAAAAATGTTATTATTTCCGAATCAGCCTTTAAAGGAATTCCCGCGGTACTGTTTAAAGCACTTTCAAAAGGATCGCAAGCCTATTTGAATTTGGCCATCGAAATAATGATGAAAAACTAAATTTTTCCTCCTCTCTCATTGGTTGAACAAGCTAACTTTCTTATATTTGGTGCGGTCTTTTGAAAAAGTATAATTTTTCTTCAAGCCGAAGTGGCGGAATTGGTAGACGCGCTGGACTCAAAATCCAGTGGGGCTCAAACCTCGTGCCGGTTCGAGTCCGGCCTTCGGTACAAAAGCCAAACATTTCGTTTGGCTTTTTTCATTTTGAGGAGAGGAAAAATGTTTACGGTTTACGCTATCAA
>Ga0172371_10004109_pt1 | contig 22208 bp, 18 predicted proteins | sample Lak12m_FD_114543 | JGI IMG/M metagenome (GOLD analysis project Ga0172371, IMG submission 114543) | Freshwater microbial communities from Kabuno Bay, South-Kivu, Congo - kab_022012_12m | ecosystem: Environmental > Aquatic > Freshwater > Lake | place: Democratic Republic of the Congo: South-Kivu...
CACAAGGCCACACCGACGCAATACTTGTTGGCGTCGGGTGCCTGGACCAATTAGAACCTATAATTGGTCCGGCTTAACTCTGTGAGCAAGTAAATTTAAACTGGGCCCACAGGGACTCGAACCCCGGACCAATTGATTATGAGTCAACTGCTCTAACCGACTGAGCTATGGGCCCTTAAAAAATAATACTATATATTACTATTTTTAGCGGATTTTAGCAAGATAAAAAGGGATTATTTTTCCTTCTTTATAACAGTAAGGAAGTTGTTTACGATCCGGGGATCAAACTGAGTCCCTGAAGCCTTTTTAATCATATCTATAGCCTTATTCTTAGCAAAAGCCTTATGGTACGGCCGGTCGCTGATTAAAGCCTGATAAACATCGGCAATAGCGATAATCCTGGCCCCAATGGGTATTTCCTCACCCTTTATGCCTATGGGATACCCCTTGCCATCCCACCTTTCATGATGATAAAAAATAAACGGGATTAACGCGTGCAAAAACTGTATAGGGCGGATTATATCTGCCCCGATCTGCGGGTGTTTTTTAATCTCCTCAAACTCTTTTTTATTAAGCTTGCCTTTCTTAAGCAATATATTTTCGCCAATGCCGATCTTTCCTAAATCATGGAGCATAGCCGCCTGCCTGATTAATTCCACATCTTCCCTGGGAAGATTCAAAACTTTGGCAATTTCTGTCGCGTAATGAACGGTGTTTTCAACGTGTTCGCCGGTATAATGATCTTTTAATTCAATAGTTTTAGCAAACGCGAAGATTGATTCTGCCAGTCCCTGCTTTGATTTCATTGTAAGTTTATCGATAGTCTTCTTTAGACTCTTGACTCCGGCTGTTTTAGAGGTTTTGGTTTTTTTGGGCAGGTTGCTCAAATCCAGGGTAGAATAAGCCCGGTTGCCGCCCTGCTCTTTAGCTTTATTAAGTACGGTATTAGCCAAATTAACTAAATCTGTCCCGTTTCTTGCCCTGTCTTCCGGGAAAGAAACCGCGACAAGGCTTAATTTCAACCTTACGCTGTGTTTTTTGTTTCCGAATTTAATAAAATTCAGGGATTCAAGCAATCTCTGCGCCATGTTAAAAGCCGGATCCCTGTCTAACCTCGGAGAGATAACCAGGAATTCCTCTCCGGCATAACGGATAAGAGTATCATAACGGCGCACCATACGCTTAAGCTGCCTGGAGAGTTGTTTTAAAACAAGGTCACCAAACGTAATTCCATAGACATCATTTATGGATTTGAAATAGTCGATATCTAGCATAATAACCGCTAAACTATGAGCAAACCTGCGGGCGCGGTCAAACTCCACTTCAACAGCATCCTGCAGGTAACGCCGGTTATAAAGACCGGTCTGCGAATCAACGAGCGAAATAGCTTTTAATTTCTCGTAGGATCTAAGCAACTGTTGATGAAGCTTGCTTTTCTCCAATTCCGCTTTCTTATGCAAGGATACCTCGCGCAGGAGGTCGCCGGTCCTCTCCTCTACGATCTCCTCCAGGTGCTCACGGTAACGCCGCAGGCCTTCCTCAATCCTGATTCTTTCGGTTATATCTATATTCACTTCCGCAACCAGCCATTCGCCATTTTCATCCTGGAAAGGAATAGAAGTTACTGAAATCGGCCGGTTATTCTCTTTAAACAGCACTTCATGGCTGACTACAGTTTTTCTTGTCCTGAGGGCTTTCTCTACCGGGCAACCCGGGCAGGAACTGCTCTGGCCCATAAAATAATCAAAACATTGTTTTCCCTCCCAGGGGCCGTAAATTTTGGCCCATTCCGAGTCAATATAACGGATGTAATAATTCTTATCGATAATATCCAGCCCTGTCTTAGTTGCCCCGAGTATAAACTCAATTTGCTGGCGCAATTTTTTAGCCAGCAACTCCGCGGATTCCTTTGATTTAATTTCTGATTCCAATTCTTTTGTGCGATGCGCTACTAAAATCTCCAGCTTCTCGCGGTATATCTGTAATTCAAACTCACTTTCCTTGTCTTTGGTAATATCACGGTTACTCGCCCGGCGCCCGAGCAAAATTCCATTTTTATCATGAATAGGCAGGCACACATGGCTTATCCAGCGGATCTGGCCGTCCCGATTAATTATACGGAAATCCAACTCCAGCTTAGAGCAGCTGCCGACTGCTTCATTTGCTTTCTTACGCAGATTTTCAATATCCTCCGGATGCACGATCTTTTCAATCAATCCGGGATCATTCATAAAATCATCCCGTGAATACCCTGAAATACGCTGGCAGGAAGGAGAGACATAAATCATTTTATTGTCCGGGCCCTGCCAATATTCCCATTCATACGTGAAATCAGCTACCGTGCGGAACCTCTCCTCGCTTACTCGCAGGTCTTCTTCAATTCTGGCGCGGTCCTTTATCTCCTTACGCAGGTTCTCGTTAAGGCTGGTCAACTCCGCTGTCCTGACCTTAACTCTTATCTCAAGCTCGGAACGAACATCATTTTGCCGCTCTTCTTCTTTTTTGCGCTGAGTGATATCCCTGGCTATACCGGTGGTGCCGATTACCTTTCCCTGATCATCAAAAATCGGCGTCTTAACAGTCTCTATCCAGGTTTCACCGTATTGCTTACTAACCAGCCTCTCTTCAATACATTTACGCTTCTTGCTATCCATCACTTCGCGGTCATCAGCGCGGTAACTCTGCGCCAAATCCTCAGGCCAAAGGTCAAAATCAGTCTTTCCTACAATCTCATCAGCCCTAAAACCGCAAGATTCGGCAAAAGCTTCATTGACCACAATAAACCTGCTATCGGTATCTTTAAGCCAGGCGATATCCGGGATATTATTCAAGATCGCCTTCTGCTGAAGCTGGATATTACGCAGTTTTGTAACCGCTAATTGTTGATTTTCCATATTTTAGCCAAGCAAATAAAAAAAGCAGGCCTCCAATGTAAATAGGCTGCTTTTAATTTTATAAATTTGAGCAGACATTATTTATCCTGCCTTTTTAAAGCAAGGATCCCGTTTGTAAAAGTATCAATACTCCCTCTGATGCGCTAAAGTCATGTCCATAAAAGTACGCAACCTGCGCGAACGCGACGGATGGCGCAGTTTCTTTAACGCCTTGGCCTCAATTTGCCTGACCCTTTCCCGGGTAACCTTAAAAACATTGCCTACCTCTTCCAGGGTCCGGGAAGATCCATCTTGAATGCCAAAACGCAGGATGAGTATTTTCTTCTCCCTCTCCGTTAAAGTGCTTAAGGCGGAGTTCATCTCATCTTTCAGCATTGAGCGCACAGTTTCATTTGCCGGGGAGACTGCTTTTTTGTCCTGAATAAAGTCGCCAAAATGCGTATCGCCTTCATCGCCTATAGGCATCTGCAGGGATATAGGCTCCTGGGCGATCTTCAATATGGATTTTATCTTGCCCTGCGGGAAACGCATTTTATGCGCGATCTCCTCAGGGGTAGGCTCACGGCCATTCTTCTGCACAAAGACCCTGGAAAAACGAATTATTTTGTTTATCGTCTCGGTCATATGCACCGGTATCCTGATGGTACGCGCCTGATCAGCAATCGAACGGGTAATCGCCTGGCGGATCCACCAGGTAGCATAAGTGGAGAATTTGTAACCCCGCTTATATTCAAATTTCTCCACGGCGCGCATAAGGCCGATATTGCCTTCCTGGATCAAATCAAGAAAAGAAAGCCCGCGGTTAGTGTATTTCTTGGCGATGCTTACAACCAGCCGCAGGTTTGCTTCCACTAATTTCTTTTTTGTGCGGCTGAACTTAAGATGGGCAGATTTTATCAATTTCATCTGCTCTTTGATCTTGTTGTACGGCTCGGCGATCTCCTTAAGTATCTGGGATTTACGCTCCTTATCAACCCTGCCTGAACGTTTTATATGCTCAAGTTCCTTAAGCAAAGCATTTAACTTACGCACGGCAGCTTCAATTACGGAAGTGGTGAAATTAAGCTGCAATATAAGGTTGATGATATTGGCCTGGCTGCGCGAATGTTTGGCCTTTGCCAGAAAACGCTTGAACCTGCCGATAACATTATTTTTCTTTATTTTAATGTCTTCCTTGACTACCTCTTCCATATTGATTTTATCTTCCAGGATGTCGTTAGCAACAGCTAATACTTCATTCCTGGCAAATTTAGTAGCCAGGACCACGCGTTTAAATTTATCTTCCGCATCTTCGATCTTTTTGGCCAATTCAATTTCATTTTCACGGCTCAAAAGAGAAATAGACCCCATCTGTTTTAAATACATCTTTACCGGGTCATCCAGGGGCATAAAACGTTCTTCGCTTTTAAGCTGCTCGGTTAATAATTCATCCCGGGCTTGAGCCAATGTTTGCTTATCCTGCTGCGCCCTGTTCACCGATAAACCGGCGTCAGTTTCCCCCTCAACTACCTGGATGTCTTCATTGCCCAGTAATTCAAAAAGATGGTCAATCGCTACCGTACTTGAAAGATCCTCGGGCAGGAGGTCATTTACTTCATCATAAGTAAGAAACCCCTTGCGCTTACCAAGGGCAATTAATTTCTCCATATCTTTAGTAGGCTGTTCCTTTTTTTTCATCCTTATTCGCCTTTCTTTATTAAATTATGGAATTCTTTGATAAGACTGTTCAACTTTTGCTCATCACCCAAAGATTGGGCGCTTTGTATCTGTATATGCAAATGCTCTCTCTGGGATTTCAATCTCTGCACTTTAACACGCGTAATACAGTCGTTAACGGCTTTTTCCCTGTCCTGGTCCAGCAGCTCCGGCATAAACATAGATTCACAAACCAGCTGGCTGGCGTCATCTTCGCTGAAATAATTCATCAAGATGCTAGGATCTATTTTCTTGCCGCGGGTAAACAAATCATGCATGACTGAAACGACTTTGGCGGTACGCAGATCGGCAAAATCAGCGGGAGAAAGCTCCTGCATAATCTTTTCAATCAACTCCTTTTCTTCAAGCATAAATTTAATCAAAAGCTTTTCCGCAGGATTTATCCCTGAAGAGGACTTCTTAACGCTTAAGCCCTCCTCCGGACGAACGAGAGGGCTTGGCTTCAATTTATTCAACTCTTCAAGTATATAATGTTCCGGTATCTTAATCTCCTCTGAAAGCCGTCTTATATACTCGCTTCTAAGAATAGCGTTGTCAAACTTATTAATGGTAGAGAGCATTTCAGAAGCTATCCGGCTTTTGCCATGGGCGTCCTTTATATCATGACGGTATTTTAATACTTCAAGTTTATAATCAAAAAGGGTTTTGGCATCCTTGAGTTTAGCCTTCAGGTTATCAATTCCCTCCCGGCGGACCAGGGTATCAGGATCCATGCCTTTCGGAAGAGGGACAACTTTCACATTTACACCTTCTTCAATAAGTATATCCAAGCTTCTCAAAGTAGCTATTTCCCCGGCAGTATCGCCGTCATAGATCATTACCACATTATGGGTGTAACGTTTGAGCAGCCTGATTTGTTCCAAAGTAAGGGCGGTCCCCTGCGAAGCTACGATATTGCAGAGCCCCTCCTGATAGGGAATCATAAAATCCAGGTAACCTTCCACAATTATCGCAAAATCATTATCCCGTATGTAATCTTTGGATAAATTCAAACCAAAAAGGTTTTTGCCTTTGACATAAACCGGAGTTTCGGGAGAATTAATATACTTAGGCAGAGTTTTATCCATTACCCTGGCGCCAAAACCAATTACGCGGCCGCGGACATCGCGAATCGGAAAAATGATACGGTTATGGAAACGGTCGAAGTATCCTCCGGCGTCTTTAGGTAAAATCAATCCGGCCTTTTCCATCAAAGAAAGGCTGACGCCCTTTGACCTCAAGTAGTTAATCAGGCTATCCCAGCCCGGAGATGCCAGCCCCAGATGAAAATCTTTGATAGTCTGGTTTTTAAGGCCCCTATTCAGAAGATAATCCCGGCAGGCTGACGCGCCGGAAGCCTGGAGATTATTTTCATAAAAGTTCGCCGCCAATTCATTAATTTTAAAAAGTTGGCTGGTTAAGCTAACCTGCCTGGCCATATCCGGATTATTTTGTTCAGGCAGGATAACCCCGGATTTTTTTGCCAGCATCTCAACAGCCTCGGGGAATTCCATCCTTTCATGGCGCATCAAGAATTTAAAAGCGTTCCCCGATTCCCCGCAGCCAAAACAATGGTAAATCTGACGGTCCGGAGAAACTGTAAAAGAAGGGGTCTTTTCATGATGAAACGGGCAATTGGCCTTAAAATTCCGCCCTGCTTTCTTAAGCGGGATATAACCGGAAATAATCTCAACGATATCTACCCGGCTGAGAATATCTTCCAGTAAATTTTCAGGTATGCGCGCGGACATCTTAAACCCTTCTGATCCTGGTAAAACCGGAACAAGCAACCACCCGGAATTCTTGTTTTGCGGCCCTTTCTATATTATCCAATAATAAATTCAACCCCAGGGTATCGCTGGATATATGCCCTGCGACAACAACATTAAGATTGGCGTCCTTAACTTTCTTAAGATATTCTTCGCTTAAATGCATAGAGACCAGGGTCCTGACTCCGGCCTTATACAACTTGCCAAAAACATCTTTTGAACCTTCTGTACCGCCAGTCATTTCAAGCAGGATCTTGCCTACGGGCCTTTTTGCGTTCCCCAGGATTATGCGCGGGCCGGTTTTGAATTTCCCGGCAATTTGATACTCAGGGATGGTTTTTAAGAGATCAACTATATCACCGACCAACCTGGGAGCAGTGGCCTTCTGTTTAAAAAGTTTACCTAAAAAACTGTACACATGGTTATCTGCCGGAGTATGCATATTCATAAAAGGCATATTTAAGAGCCTCGCGGCATCCACCGGGCGGGTATGATTTTGAGGTAGTATCCTGCGCTCTACCTCCAGCATTCTTTCCTCAAGAAGCTTTGCGGCTGTTTTATAAGCCAGGCCGGCCTGGCTTAGTAAATCAGCCTGCAGCCTCATGACCTCATGTAATCCAGCATAAGCCTTGCCTTCAGGATGATGGGCAATTACCAAATCCAACCCTTCTTTTTCCCGGATGCGCTCGGCCAGCATGAGCTCGGCAACCTCAATGTCAATACCTACCATAACTTTATTTACTTCCGTGGTAAGATCTCCAAAAAGAATCGCCGAATCCGGAAAAGAAACAATTTTACGCTTATTTTTACGCGGGTCAGCAGCCCGCCCAAAACGGACCGCTTGTTTGTAAAAATCAATTAATTTCATTTTTGAGCAAGATTATTGCTGGTTTCACGTACAACAGAGTTAGATTTTTCCTGCGGGAAGAATTTAGAAAAGACGCTCTCCCAAATCCAATTATACGTTTGAGAAGAAATTGAAATTCCCCTGCTTCCTAAAGAAGAATGCTTAACCGAACCGACAAGATAACTTACATTTGAGATCATCAACACATAAATTAATAAACCTATGGTAAAATACCCGCGAGCCAGGCCCAAAAGAAGCCCTCCGTATTTATTAAGTTTGGGGGCAGCCTCCATTTTCATAAAACGGCAAAAAGCGACGCGTAAAAACGCCAAGGCAGTATAACCTACGCATGCCAGAAGGATAAAAATTACAAAATTCACAAACTCCGGGGATATAGCCTCCGGGACATAACGAAGCTTAACTATGCGCGAGAAAGAAGTGTAAAAATGAGATGATATATATATCGCGGATAATACACCCAGGAGCTTAAATAACTCCATGGCTAAACCATCTTTAAGAGCAATGTAACATATTCTAAATAATATGATTAGAATAACAATGTCCAGGAAGTTGAAGTGCCGCAAAACGGTAGAATCCACAATCTTCTCCTATAATTGGATATTAAGAAGTATAACATATATTCTGGTTGCTTGTCAAGGAAAGGGCCTTGTTTTAGCCGCCTTTACCCCTTAAACCAGGATATGGTACTCTTAAGCCCGTCCTGCAGGCAAATAGCAGGCTCCCAAGAGAGCAATTTTTTGGCTTTAGTTATATCCGGCTGGCGCTGGCGAGGGTCATCGACAGGAAGCTGCTTATAGATTATTTTACTTTTTGAACCGGTTATCTTTAAAACCAGTTTAGCCAACTGCATTACAGTAAACTCACCGGGGTTGCCTAAATTTACAGGCAGATTAACATTTGAAAGCATCAAGCGCATTAACCCTTCGACTAAATCATCAATATAACAGAAGCTGCGCGTCTGGCGGCCGCTGCCATAAACGGTTAAAGGCCTGTTTTTTATCGCCGAAAATATAAAATTCGGCACTACCCTGCCGTCATTATGGCGCATCCTGGGGCCGTAAGTATTAAAGATACGGACAATCCTTGTGTCCAATTTATGCACTCGCAAGTAAGCCATGGTAAGGGCTTCCGCGAAACGCTTGGATTCATCATAACATCCGCGTACCCCTACGGGGTTGACATGGCCCCAATAGGTTTCATTTTGGGGATGCACTAACGGGTCGCCATAAACCTCTGAAGTGGAAAATAACAAAAATACGGCTTTTTTCTTCCTGGCTAAACCCAGGGCGTTGTGCGTTCCTAAAGAACCAACTTTTAACGTCTGGATAGGAAAATCCAGGTAATCCTTAGGCGAAGCTAATGAAGCGCAGTGCAAAACATAATCCAGCTTACCCGCTATATCGATATAATTCGAGACGTCGCGCCGCTCAAACCGGAAATCTTTATGCTTTAATAACCCCCTGATGTTCTCCGGGGAGCCTGTGATAAAATTATCCAGGCAGATAACCGCATAATTATTATAAAGCAGCTTCTCGCACATGTGCGAGCCAATGAAGCCTGCTCCCCCTGTAATTAAGACTGTTTTCTTACGCATTTTGTTTCCAATAATCAACGGTGATCTTTAAACCATCCGCAAAATCAACAATAGGCTTAAATTTCAGCATCTTTTCAGAAGCCTTTATATCAGCCAATGTCCTGAATACATCTCCCGGGCGGCTCTTAAGCAGTAAAGCCGGAATGTTTTTCCCTAAAATCTTATTCAATAGCTTAATTAAATCCAATATTGTAGTATCCTTGCCGCCGGCAACATTAAAAACGCCGTATCTTAGTTTATTTGCCTTTACAGCCAGCAGGTTAGCCTCTACCACATTCTTGACAAAAGTAAAATCGCGCGACTGCCTGCCGTTGCCAAAAACCGGAGGCCGCCGGCCTTTCAAGAGGCAACTAATAAACTTAGGGATAACCACCGCGTATTCATCATCAAGGGCCTGGCGCGGCCCGAAAACATTAAAATACCTAAGGGCAATTGCCGGCAAACCAAAATGCAGGCTGAATATCCTGCAATAATATTCACCCGTCAATTTACTTAAAGCGTAAGGAGAAATAGGCTCGGGAATGAAATTTTCTCTTTCGGGAAAAGTATTTACCTGGCCATAAACCGAGCTTGATGAGGCAAACACAAAACGCCTGACCTTACTGCCCCTTGAAGCCTCAAGCATATTCAATGTACCGTCAATATTGACCCGGTTATACGCATGCGGCTCAACCATGGATTTAGGCACACTTCTTAATGCCGCCTGATGCAACACAAAATCGATACCCCGCGTTGCTTTAAGACATGAACCGAAAGAACAAATGTCCCCTTTTATTAAATCAATCTTTTTTTCCAGGCCCTTAAGATTAGAGATCCTGCCGCTTGAAAAATTGTCCAGCACCCGCACGTAATGCTTCTGCTTAACTAATTCCTCGACAATATGCGAACCGATAAAACCGGCGCCCCCGGTCACCAAAAACCTGCTCATAGACGCTCTACCTTTTCTTTATGCGCCCCCTTAAAAACATTCCTGGAATCAAATATAAGTTTTGCGTTTTTTAACAGCCCGGCATAATCAACTCCGGAATGATCGGCAGCGATTAAAACACAATCAAAACCCCTGATCTTCTTGCCGCTAAGCGCCTCTGACTTCAAATTGATATCTTTTAATTTAAGAAAAGGTATAAGCGGGTCCGAATAAGCAATCCTAGCGCCATGCCTTCTTAAGCTGTTGATCACATCGATGCTCGGGGATTTACGTAAATCTTTCACATCTTTCTTATAAGTGACCCCCATGATTAATATCCTTGAATTTTTAATCTTCTTATTACGCCGGGCAAGAGTATCCTTGATTCTTTTCACGATATATTCAGGCATATAATTAATTATGTTCGAAGCAAGGCTGATAAAGCGTGAGTGAAAACCAAAACTTTTGGCCTTCCAATGCAGGTACAAAGGGTCTTTAGGAATACAGTGGCCTCCTACTCCGGGCCCCGGATAAAAAGGCATAAAACCAAAAGGCTTGCTGCCGGCAGCCTGGATCACCTCCCAGATATCAATCTTCATTTTATGCGCCATCATCGAAAGTTCATCGATTAAACCGATATTAATCAGGCGGAAAGTATTCTCAAGGAGTTTTACTGTTTCGGCGCAGCGCGCGCTGCTTACGGGGACCACCTGTTTAATAATAATACCGTAAACTAAGCACGCCAGACGGGTAGCTTTGGGGCTTAAGCCTCCGATAACCTTAGGTATCTTATGCACGGGAAATTTTCTATTTCCAGGATCAATCCTCTCGGGAGAAAAACAAAGATAAAAATCTTTTTCATGCGTAAAACCACGGGCCTGAAAAATAGGCAGGATCTCCTCTTCTGTTGTCCCGGGGTAAGTAGTGCTTTCTAAAATCACAAGCGCTCCTTTTTTTATGTGTAAGGCTGCTTCTTTTACCGCGTTCTTTATAAAGGAGATATCCGGGAGGTTTTTGCCTTTAAGCGGAGTGGGCACACAAACCAGAATCACATCCGCATCTTTAATATCCGAAAAGTCCGCGCTTGCCTTAAAACAACCGCCGGCCAGGATGTTTCTCAATTCTTTATTACTGATGTCGCTGATATAAGAAACTTTATTTATAATTGATTTAAGCCGGTCATGGTCAATTTCGATACCGGTTACCGAAATGTTTTTCCTGGCAAACTCCAGGGCCAGGGGGAAACCCACATACCCTAAACCTATCACGGCTATATTTAGCTGCCTGTTTTTAATCTTCCTGCCTAAATCCCGAATAACCTTATCCATTTCCCCTGCCCACTCCAATATAGGTAAAACCCTTCTCTCTAAGCAGCCTGGGTTCATATATATTTCTTGCGTCAATAATCAACGGCCGCTTAAGCAGCTTCTTTAGCCTGGCAAAATCCATCTCCTTGAATTCATTCCATTCAGTGACCACAACAAGGCAATCGGCGGACTTGGCCGCCTGGTATAGATCATTGCAGAAAATAACATCTTTTAAAAAACCCTTTGCTTTGCCCATTGCCTTCGGGTCGTAAACCTTTACCTTCGAGCCCTCTTGTATCAGGGCTTTAATCAAATCAATACTCGGGGCATTCCTTAAATCATCCGTATTGGGCTTAAAGGAAAGGCCCAATACCCCTATGGTTTTATCTTTTATGACCCAGAGTTCATCTTTAATCTTCTGCAAAACAAATTTCTTCTGTTCTTCATTGGTATTTCTTACGGCCTTAAGAATCCCGAAATCATAGCCTAACTTTTCAGCGATATTTATAAAAGCCTCCAGATCCTTGGGAAAACAAGACCCGCCATAGCCGATTCCGGCGTGTAGAAAATGCCGGCCGATACGATTATCCAGGCCCATACCCTCGGCGACCTCTTTAACATCGGCCCCCACTTTATCGCAAATACGCGATATTGCGTTGATGAATGAAATCTTGGTAGCAAGAAAAGCGTTGGACGCATGCTTAATCAACTCGGCGGATTTTATATTGGTGACTAAAATCGGCCGGTTCAAAGGTTGATAGAGGCTGCTCATTATCTGTTTTGCCTTAGCGCTCTCTACGCCCAAAATAATGCGGTCAGGATGAGTGAAATCATTTATCGCGGAGCCTTCTCTTAAAAACTCGGGGTTAGAAACTACATCAAATTTATGGCTTTTCCTGACATAAGTAGAAATCGTCTTCTTGACCCAGGCGCATGTCTCAACCGGCACAGTAGATTTCTCGACTATAAGGCGGTAACCATCCATATTCAAAGCAATGCTGCGGGCGACATTTTCTATCCCGGTTAAATCCGCCTCGCCGTTTTCAAGAGCGGGGGTCCCTACAGCGATAAAAATAACCTCGCTGGACTTTACAGCCAGGCTGATACTTGAACTAAACTTGAGCCTTTTGTTCTTAAGATTAAGCTTAACCATTTCCTCTAAACCCGGCTCATAAATAGGGACTATCCCTTTCTTAAGATATGAGATCTTCCCGGGGTCATTGTCAGCGCAAATAACTTTATTGCCTAACTCGGCAAAACAGGCACCGGTAACTAACCCCACATAACCTGAACCAATGATCGAAATATTCATTTAGACGCCTCTTAAATTAAAGTATTTTATTGCGAGCCGGATTTCTTTTCAGTTACTGACTGGTCAAAGCCGAATTCGTTCTCGGGGAAGGCCTTAAGCCTGAATACACAGAATATAGTCGTTCCGGAAATTTCTTTTTTATTAAGGGTGATGTCCATGTCCCAGCAGTGCAGGTCGCGGGTTAAAGTATATTCCTGCTCCTGGGAACCGAACTCAAGAGAGCTGGATTTTTTAAGGTTATAGCGCTGGTAAATACCAAATTTCCATTTTGGGTTCAGGCGCCACTTTAAACCCAAAGTAATCTCATTGCTTCCTTTTCTTTCATAACGCTGGCCCATGGTAAAGGAGCGATCCTTGGCAAAATCAAAACTTACGTCATAATTAACCAATGAGAATTTATTGTAGTTAATATTTGTATGGTCCGAGTGCTCAAAGGTCGCGTCGGATTCAAATCTTATCCAGGAATAAGGTAAAATCTTTAATTTAAAAATAATATCATCAAAATTACTTTTCAGGTTTTCCCCAGGCCGGGGAGTAAGAAACGCGTTATCCCCTGTTTTCGGGTCAAGCACATAGTCCGTAGTAATCAACAAATCCACAAAATCCACGCTTTGGCCTTTGCGCTTAGTCTGTAATTTATTGGACAAACCCAGAGTAGCGGTATTGCCGCGGTTTATGGAATCCACACTGTCTATCTGTTTTATATTGCTGATAGGGATAGTGGGGGGATGCGTATATAAATATCCTATAGTAGGAGTAATGATATGACGCAAGCCGTTGACATCCAAACCAAGAAAATTGGTTTTAACATCAAAAATCCGGTAAAATTTAGTGCTCATATCAGCGCCGCTGTAAAAAATCGTGCGGACAAAGCCGTCTAAACCGTTGGCGCCTCTATCATAAAAAGTCTGGCGGCTGGAGACAAAAGGCCTGAATTGAATAAAAGAAATTTTGGTCGGCAAAGAAAACGTATTCTTGGTATCAAGCCGGGTATCAGTCAAGTCATCACCAATCCCGGAACCTTTTTTGTTATATGTACCGAGTTGATTTATGCTTTCAAAATAAAACGGGCTTTCGCCTAATTGCAAGCTGGGGAAATTATAATTTATCTCCGGCTTCTTTTCTATCTGGTCAAACCAATGGTTAGTGCGCATCTGAAAAAGCACATCCAGGCTGGAATAATTAAAAGCATGGTGGAACAACGCATAGCTCAACGGCTGGGCATCTTTTTCATATTCGCGGAAGAAATAATCCTGCAGGAAATTGCGGTTAGCAGGGTATCTTGTATCCTCTTTTCTCCGTTGATCGGTAATTTTAAAGAACTCCGCGCTAAAATTGGTACGTTCATCAATATCCCATTTATGCCGCCAACGCGTAAAATAACGGTTGTAATCAGATTTAGGCGGCCCTGTAGGCTGATCGGGAGGCGTCTCTAAGGTATAATAAAATTTAAGGTCTCCTTTTCCGAACGGGGTCTTTACATAGTTCAGTTCAAAACCCTCGCCCCAGCCCAATTTATTGCGGTAGTCGAGGAAAGCCTTGCCGCTTACGTTATCCGTAAGACTCATGCGCCAGGCGCTCAAAAGATACGGGCCCCAATCTTTACGCGTACCGGGTTCAACCTGCACATGCATAAACGGCTCTTTCATCGAATAATTAAACCGCGGAAGGTAAACCACCGGGACCGCCCCAAGATAAAGGGTAGTTTGCCTAGACTGCACTTTTTCACCGGGAAACATGCGAATCTTTTTTGATGCCATGCGGAAATGCGGGTGATCAAGATTGCAAGTAGTAAAATAACCGCCTTTTGACACAAATTCGCTGTCGCTTACCTTTTCTATTTTCTTGGCTTTTCCAAAATAGGGGTTAGCGCGAAAATCCGCGTTATAGATTACCCCTGTCTTATTGGCAAAATCATAAACTATCCTTTCGCCGGTAACTACCCCTTTTTCATCCTCAAGCCGGGCGTTGCCTTCGGCTAAGCCTTGTTTTGATTGCATATTTACCTTCAGTTTGTTACAGGTCAGCTTTGAGCCTTTATAAATAACCTCAATATTGCCGGTAGCAACAACCTCTTTATTATCAGCGGAATACTCCACATTATCACCGTTAATAATTATAGGGGATTCCTTGTTATCCGCCGCATACACTAAATTTACGCAGGAAAGAAAAACAAAACCCAGTAAAACCTGCAGAAAATCAAATTTGGAGGAATTAAAATACTTATTTAGCATTATTAGCTTGGGGGATTTTCTTGTAGTCCTGCAGAAACCTGTCTATGCCGATATCCGTTAATGGATGTTTAATCAACTGTTCAATCACTGAATAAGGTATTGTGGCAATATCTGCTCCAATTAAAGCCGCTTTAAGCACATGCACCGGGTTACGCACAGAAGCGACAATTATCTGAGTGCTAAAGCCATAATTAGCGTAAATTTTCTTTATATCGCTGATCAGGTTGATCCCCTCCTGCGCGATATCATCAAGCCTGCCGATAAAAGGCGAAACATAGGTTGCCCCGGCCTTAGCTGCCAACAATGCCTGGGTAGGGGAAAAACAAAGTGTAACATTGGTTTTAATGCCTTCCGATGAAAGAATCTTGGCTGTCTTTAACCCTTCCCTGGTAAGAGGGAGCTTAATTACAATATTTTTTGCCAGCTTAACCAGTTGATGAGCTTCATTAACCATCCCGGCAGATTCAAGGCTGATTACTTCAGCGCTCACCGGGCCGCTGACTAAGGCGCATATCTCTTTTAATACCTGCTCGGGATTTCGCGCCTCCTTAGCCATCAGGGTAGGATTAGTTGTGACCCCGTCAATAAGGCCAAGGCTGGAAGCCTCTTTTATTTCTTTAACGCTTGCCGTATCAATAAAAATTTTCATGCTGATAACCTCTCCCTGACTAAATATCCGGCGCCGATCAATCCGGCATCGCTGCCCAAAGCGGCCTTAAATACGCTTACCCTTTTTGCCTGCACGCTCATCGCGCGCAACCGGATAACCTGTTTAATACTCTCAAACAACGCCTTACCCGCATAAGATATACCCCCGCCGATTACAATCGCGTCAAGATTAAGCAGGTTCACTATCCCAGCTAAAGCCAAGCCCAGCTTTTTTCCGACTTCATTCCAGAATCTTACCGCTTTAGTATTATTACCGCGGGCCAATCGGCTTATTTCTTCAAGGCTAATACCAGGACCGAATAATTTACGGGCTTCTTTAATAATCCTGCCGTTTCCAACATACGTCTCAAGACAGGCTTGCGAGCCGCAGCCGCAAACAGGCCCGCGCTCATTAAGCGGAATATGCCCGATCTCACCGGCAGCGTTATCTTTTCCACGATAAAGAGAATTGCCGATAATCAAGCCGCCGCCAACCCCCGTACCTAATGTCAAACATAAAACATTGCTGTAACCCTTTGCCGAACCGGCCTCATACTCCGCCAGGGCCATTAACTTAGCGTCATTATCAATAACAACGGGCAGATTAGTTTTCTGCTCCAGGATTTCTTTAAGGCACACATCTTTCCACCCCGGGATATTCGGCAGAAAATGCACTACTCCTTTAAAAGTATCAACCGGCCCGGGTAAACCAATGCCTACACCCAGGATAGAACCCCTGGATAATTCCAGCTCCGCAATAAAACCGTTTATGGCAGCGATTATACTGCCGATAAGTTCCTCTTTATTTTTAAAACTCTTTGTGCTGAATGAACTTTTAGCTTTAATTTTCAGGCTGCTGTTAAGCAGGGCGCATTTTAAATTGGTTCCGCCTATGTCTATCGCAATAATAAATTTTTTAACCATTGTGGTATTCTATATTAAAATACCCGGGTTTTCAAGGAATAAATAATGCTCGGTTGGAAGCAAAAGGCGGAAAGCTTATAATTATGCCGATGAAAAACAAACCTTATTCTTGCCGGTTTCCTTCGCTAAATACAAAGCCTTATCCGCCATTTCAATTAAATCCTGCATATGCTGCTGGCTGTTCTCCGGGAAGGTAGAAACACCGATACTTACAGTCACCTTCAATTCCTCATCATAAGCCTTAATCACTGACGCCTCAATTGCCTGCCGGATACGCTCAGCGGCAAAAGAAGCCTGCTCCTTATCGGTTTCGGCTAAAACTATTGCCAGCTCCTCTCCGCCATAACGGCCGATAAAATCTATCTGCCTGACCATATCGCTTATAGTCTTGGAGACCTGCCGCAATATAGCGTCACCGACCAAATGCCCATAATGGTCATTAAATTGTTTAAAATTATCCAAATCGATCATGAGGAAACAAAGATGCAGCTTGTTCTTCCTGGAGCGCTTAAGCTCTTCGCTGAAACGTTCCAGAAAATACCTCCGGCAGTAAACCTGAGTAAGGGAGTCGGTAATAGCCAGGCCTTGTACCTTTTGGTAAAAAAGCGCCCTTCTAAGCCCGATCAAAAGCTGCTGCGAGAGGATCCCGAACTTCTCTTTGTCCGCGTCCAAAATACCATCCACCGCAAGATATCCGGCAGCCTGGTCCTCCTCCGTATTTAAGGGCAAAATCATATAATCCTTATATTTAATCAGGCCCGAACTATCTTTGATATACCGGCAGTCTTTAATATTTATATGCTTCTTCAGGTTATCGTAAAAAATAGCGAAAACTTTTTCCTCATCCAGGCTCTTGCAGATATCCATGGTTAATTGATAAAGCGCCAGGGTCTCGGCAAAAACCTTATTAAGCCCGGAATTCTGCGCATCCAGGGATAGTCTTTCTCCCTCCAAGACATTAAGCTCCTTAAATAAATCAGCGGACGCAAAGTCCCTATGCTTAAGGCGGCAGGATAATAAATCATACAAATAAACAGCCCAGCTAATTGTTAAAATCAGGAATAATATTATATATAACATACCCGGTTTCTTCCTTTTCGCTTAGCATCATACATGGATTTATCCGCTTTTTGGATTAATTCATCTTCGTCTTTTGTGTCAAGCGGCAGGCAAGCCAGGCCAATGGAAACCGTAACGGACGTATTTTGACGCCGCAGCAGGATCTTTTCACTTTGAATCCTCTGGCGTAAATCCTCGGCTATTGCCAATGATCTTTGTTTATCTAGCCCCGGTAACATAACCAGGAATTCCTCGCCGCCAAACCGGCACAAAAGAGGCCTAAACTGGCTTAAGGTATTATTCAGCAGGAAACTTACCTTCTTTAAAACGATATCTCCTGCGGTATGGCCAAACTGATCATTATATTGCTTGAAGAAGTCAATATCGATCATCATTAAAGACAGGCGCTGATCCAGCCGAAGGCATCTCCTGGCTTCATCTTTTAACCTGCCGATAAAATACTGTTTGGTATAAAGCCCGGTCAGGTCATCGTGTATAGCCAGATCCTGGGTCTTCTGAAAGAGCAGGCTGTTTTCCAGGGCTACCGCGCCAAGGCCTGAAACTAAAGAAAGAAAACGCAAGTCATCCTGGTCAAAAGAACATTTCTTGCCGCTTTCAAGACGCAGCAGGCCAAGCAGGGAATGATGGCTGATCAAAGGCGAGCTAATCAAGGATAAAATCGACCGCATCTGCTGGGCGCGTACCATATCTAAATCAAAACGAAAATCATTTTTTAAATCTTCTATAATAAGCTCGCGGGAATGCCTTAATACCCAATAATCAAAGATATCACCCTCCTTGGAACGGATAACTATATGGCTGTCTTCTTTTATGGAATGGATAAGGTTTAATTTCTGGCCGTGATCATCCAGCAGGTAGAAAAGCGCATTTCCCCGGGAATTTGAAATTAAATTATAGACAGTGGAGGTTAATACGTTAACAACGACTTCAAGCTTTAAGCTGCGGTTAAGCTCCTCAATAAATTTCTTCAGGTTGCCGTAACGGGTGATCTTGAATTTTAACGACACCCCAACATCCCGGGCTTTTTTGATTTCAACGCTGGCAAGATTTATCTGCTCTTTGATATTTTCAATACGGGAAGCTGCCAAAGAATCTTTGTCGGAAAAGAAACGCAGCAACGAGGAAATAATGAGGATGTTTATTGATATAAAAACAAAAAGGGTAACCGGATTAATCCTTTGGGGGGAGAAAAAAAGGCAACATATCAGGAGGATAACACAGGCTAACGATAAAAGTAAGCAGATCTTTTTTCGAAAGATACCCTGCTGCATATAGCCTTCTAATTAAGCCAGGACTTTTAAAAACCTAGACAATAGTCTCTTCGCTGTTTTTATCGAAAAAGTGGACCTTGCTCATGTCAAAGACTACTTCCATCTCCTGGTTGACTTTCGGCCGGTCATGCGCGCCGACACGGGCGATAAAGGTATGCCTGCCGGTATTAAGATAGAGGTAAACCTCTGAACCCATTGGCTCAAATACCTCGCAGTTTACCTTGACAATGTTCTCAGGCGGGGCGTCAGAAACGAATAATTTATCATAGATATCTTCGGAACGGATGCCAAAAAACACCTCGTTACCAAGGTAATTGCCCATCTTCTTATACATATCTTCAACCAGCTTAACCTGGATTTTCCCTTCATCAAAATACAACCTTCCTTCTTTCTTGATAATCTTCCCCTGCATAATATTCATCGGCGGAGAGCCGATAAAACTGGCGACAAATTTATTCTTCGGATGGTCGTAAACGTCAATAGGATCTTCCAGCTGGTTAAGCACCCCGTCTTTCATTACAGCGATACGGTCTCCCATGGTCATAGCTTCAACCTGGTCATGAGTCACGTATATGATTGTAGTCTGCAGCCTTATGTGCAATTTATGGATCTCTGTGCGCATCTGCACGCGCATCTTGGCGTCGAGGTTGCTTAATGGTTCATCAAACAAAAAAACCATCGGTTTACGCACGATAGCTCTTCCAACCGCCACCCGCTGGCGTTCTCCTCCGGAAAGCTCGCGGGGCTTACGGTTCAACAGGCGCTTAATCCCCAATATATCCGCTGCCTCGCCTACCCTCTGGATGATCTCTTGCTTAGGGATATGCCTGAGCCGCAGGCCAAATGACATGTTCTCAAAAACAGTCATATGCGGATAAAGGGCGTAATTTTGAAAAACCATCGCAATATCACGGTCCTTAGCCGGCACATCATTAACCCGTTTATTGCCTATAAAAATATCTCCTGAGGTTATTTCTTCAAGGCCGGCAATCATCCTTAAGGTAGTGGATTTACCGCAGCCCGAAGGCCCTACCAGGACCATGAATTCCTTATTTTCAATACCCATGTTCACATTGTTGACCGCCGAGACATTCCCCGGAAAAGTTTTGCAAACATTCTTTAAACTTACCTGAGCCATTTTTAATTACTCCTCTGACTGAAATAATCAAGCAACTGGATAATATTATCTTTCATATTCTTACGATGCACGATCATATCGATAAGCCCATGGTCTAACAAGAACTCCGAGCGTTGAAAGCCGGCAGGAAGTTTCTGCCTTATGGTCTGCTCAATAACCCGGGGGCCGGTAAAACCAATAAGGGCATTAGGTTCAGCCATGATTATATCTCCCACGCCGGCGAAAGAAGCCATAATCCCGGCCATCGTGGGGTTGGTAAGCACGGACACATACAATAACCCTGCCTTGCGATGGTAAGATAAAGCCGCGCAGGTTTTAGCCATTTGCATAAGGCTGTACATGCCTTCATACATGCGCGCTCCGCCCCCGGAACCGGATACGATAATCATGGGGAGTTTCATTTTAGTAGCATGTTCGATAGCCCGGGTTATTTTCTCGCCTACCACTGAACCCATAGACCCCATGATAAAACGCGAATCAGTTACGGCTATGACCGCCTGCCTTTGGTCAATCTTACCTTCTCCGGAAATAACCGCGTCCTTTAACCCGGTTGATTCCTGGTCCTGCTTCAATTTCTCTTTATAAGTCTTCGGACCTCTAAAATCAAGCGGGTCAACCGAAATCATATCTTTATCAAATTCAACAAAAGTATCTTTATCAAATAAAATATTTATTCTTTCATAAGCAGTCAGCCCAAAATGATAGTTACATTTAGGGCAAACCTTAAGGTTCTCCTCGAGAGTCTTGTTATAAAGCGTTTCCAGGCATTCTTCGCATTTTGTCCATAGGCCATCCGGAATCTCTTTTTTCTTTACGCGTACGATAGTATATTTTGGTTTACCGAACAGGGCCATATTTATAAACCTTAAATGTTTATATCTTCCAGCTTATTAATCACTAACCCCGAAAGCACCTTGGGGTAAAAATAAGTAGATTTGGGAGGCATCTTATTGCCGCCTAAAGCGACACTAATAATCTGGCCGATCTTTACCGGGTTAAGAAAAAACGCCACCTTCAACGGGTCAGCATCAACCTCTTTAATGAACTCTTCAGGGTCAGGGTCGTATCTTACGCCGGGAAGATTCTCCAGGTCAAAGTTTAGAATATTCTTCAATACAAGGTAATTTAGAATGGCGACATCCAGGGTCCGGTATTCTTTAGGTTTATCGGCAATTAATTTATCCAGGATCTTTATATTTTTCAGGCGCAAAAGAAAATATTTCTTATCTTTATATACCCCTAACAGGTGCTCGGTGCAGCCGGCTTTCTCCAGAAGGAAAAAGAAACGGGTTTTATCCTTAACCTGGTCTATGTCGAAGTACTCTTTAGCCCGGAAAATAAAATCCGGGAGGTTTAATTCATTATCCAGCTTAAACAAACGGTGGATGGGGGAAATTGACAGCCCGCGGGAATCCGTATTGGTAAAATATGACAGGCAATAGTTAAAATCTTCTTCTCCCGTGAAACCGGCGCCTAGTTTTTCGCGCATAAGATCCCGCCAGGCGCAGGCTACTTCATAACGATGATGGCCGTCAGCAATAAACATATTCTCGTCATTCATGCTGTTTTCAATTGTTTCCAAAACATCCGGGCTGTCAAGGCGCCATAATTTATGGCGGGTTTTCTCATCATCAACAACATCAATAAATACGTCTTTATCAGAGATATACTTCTGGAATATCCGCTGGATAATCCGTTTTTTATCCAGGAAAATAACAAAAATAGGGCTGAGATTGGCTTTTACCTGCTTGAGCAGTTTAAAACGGTCCTGCTTGGCTTCCATGTGCGTATTTTCATGGCCAAAAACAGCCGATCCTTTATCATCACCGAGTCTGAGCAAAGAAATAAAACCCAGGCGGGTTTTTTTCTCCCCCCTGATTACATATTGTTGGCTATAAAAATAAATAGCCGGCCGATCATCCTGGATAAGTACCTTATCCTTAAGCCAATCCCTGAATATTAATCCTGCCTTGCGGTATTTGTCGTCAGAGGATGAATCTTTGGCCAGGAGTATATGGATAAAATTATAAATTGAGCGCTCATGGTAGGCCTCTTGAGCCAGCGGAGAAATCACATCATACGGCGGGCAAACAACCTGATTGAAATCCTTGATTTTTTCCGGATTATAAACTACCGCTTTAAAAGCTTTTATCTTGGTCATTAAATTTGCAATACCAGAAAAAGTTAACTTAGGAACATAAAAGTAATTTTACCACATAAAATAATAAAAACAATAATTTTAAAGTTTTTATCCGCTTTAGTGGCCGGCGCATCCGGAGCAGCCTTGATGTGCTTTAGGACAAGAAGGTTTATCCGCTTTCTTATAATCCGTAGCATAAAAACCCGGGCCCTTGAAGATAAAACCTCCCGTACTGCTGATTAATTTCTTAACCTTCTTTGAACATTTAGGGCATTTAGTTATTGGCTTGGCTTTTATGCTCTGCAAGATTTCAAATTTATGCTTACAGGCCAAACACTCATATTCATACGTAGGCATTTTCCCCTCTTTTTATCTGAATGATTTTTTAAACTTATCCGCCAAGGCGGGCGAACTCTTCCATTAACTG
>Ga0172371_10004110_pt1 | contig 22207 bp, 27 predicted proteins | sample Lak12m_FD_114543 | JGI IMG/M metagenome (GOLD analysis project Ga0172371, IMG submission 114543) | Freshwater microbial communities from Kabuno Bay, South-Kivu, Congo - kab_022012_12m | ecosystem: Environmental > Aquatic > Freshwater > Lake | place: Democratic Republic of the Congo: South-Kivu...
CCCCCGGCATCAACACCAAGGCCTTCAGCGTCAACAGCCCCAACTTCGATTACTTCTTCGACATGGAGTACGAGCTGGCGGTGGACAACGCCCTGCGGGGCAAGCTGGGTTTCGTGTTCCACCACTGCGTCAAGCGGACGCTCTCCAAGCTCAAGGTGGCCCAGTTCTCGGGAGACACCGGGGGCGAATACATCATCCGGCCCATGGATGCGGCCCAGCTCCAGGCCTACATCGGCTACCCCTTCGCCATGACCACGCAGATTCCCATCAACCTGGGGGCCGGGGGGAACGAAACCGAGATCTACCTGGGCAACTGGCAGGAGCTGATCGTGGGCCAGTGGGCCGGCATCTCTATCTTGCCCTCGAAAGAGGCCGGGGACGCCTTTGCCAAGAACCAGACCTGGATCCGCATCATCACCGACGTGGACATCGGGCTCCGGCACGCCGAAAGCTTCTGTCTGGGGAGCGGCGTAAAGAACAGCTAACCGGACGGGGCCGGTCAGCCCGGCCCCTTTTCCATAGGAGACCTCGACATGAAATTCAGCCTGCATGAGTTCCTCAAGGCGGTGGTGGGCCTGGTGGCCGACAACCACGCGGCAGCCACCCACAAAGGTTCGGCCATCGATCGCCTGGGTTTCGAGGAGGCCCTGGTGGTGGTGAACTCCGGGGCCAATGGCGCCAGCGGCACGGTGGACATCAAAGTCCAGGAATCAGACACCACCACGGATGACGATTTTGCCGACGTTGCCGGCGCGGCCTTCATCCAGATCACCGAGGCCAACGACAACAACGTCTACGTAGGGCGTCTGAACCTGGTGGGGCGGAAGCGCTATCTCCGGGTGGTGGCCGTGGTGGGAACCGCAGCCTGCGACCTTGGGGTGGAGTTGATCCTGGGGGCGGCCAAAGAGGCGCCGGTGTCCCAGGTGAACCCGGCGATTTTCTCTCTCTAAAGGGCGAGGTGAGTGATGGCAAAATACTGCATCAGGCCAGGCTACTGTCTCCACCTGCCCAATAATGCCTTCGCCCATCCCGGCGAAGAAGTGGACCTCACCGGCGATCTGGAGCGAGAGGTCCTGGGACAGCAGGGCTGGAAAGTATATCCGGTTCCGGATGACCCGGACCGGGACCTGCCCATAGCCTCGGGTCCGGAGACGCAAGAGGTGGATAAGCCGCCCAAAGACCGGGCCATCAAAAAGGCCAAGGCGGATACCCGGTAAATGGACCTGACTACCCTGGCCAAGGTGAAGGCGCTGCTGGAGTTGACGGAGACTGATTGGGACAGTCTCATCAACGAGTTGATCGGGGCCGTGTCCCAGCGGAGCGCTTCCTACTGCAACCGGGATTTTGAGAGGAAGTCCCGGACAGAGTATCACGACGGCGGGGGGCAGTATCTCTATCTCAAGGGCCTGCCGGTGGCGGCCATTGAATCCATTCACGGCTCGGATACCTGGGAGTGGGAGGCGGGGAACCTGATCCCCGCCGGCGACTACCAACTGCTCTCGGCCGGCATGGTGGCCTATCGCTATTGCCCCTGGCCCTACGGCTACAAGGCTCTGAAGGTGACGTACACCGGGGGCTATGACGCTTTTTACGAGGGAGAAGGCTCGCCCCCGGAGGGCTACAACCCGGTCCCCGACGATCTGGAAATGGCGGCCAGAACCCAGGTGGCCTATGACTTTAATCGGCGCAAGGACGTTGGTCTGGAGTCGGTGAGTTTTCCGGACGGCTCCATCCAGAAGGTGAACTCCGGGGAGTTTCTCCCCTCGGTCAAGGCGGTGCTGGACCGCTACCGGATCAGACCCTATGGCTAAAAACCCGGTCATAAGCCTGGACCAGATCGCCAAAGGGCTGGCCTCCAAGGTGATGAAGGTGGTCCAGGAGCACAGCAAACGGCTGTGGGATCACACGCTGAGCCGGCACCTGACCGGGGGGACGGCCACCGACCGCCTGGGCCGGCGTACCGGCACCCTGGCCCGGTCCGCCCGGCCTCTGCAGGTGCAGATGGTGGGGAGCAAGGTAACCGGGGGCCTGGCCTTTGGCGCCGATTACGCCGGGGTACATATCGGCCCGGCGGGCAGCCAGGTGACCATCCGGCCCCAGAACAAGCGGTTTCTGGCCATCCCCCTGGCGGCGGCCAAGACCGCGGCGGGGGTAGCCCGGGGAGGGCCCCTGGACGGCATCTGGGGCCCCACCTTTATCGCCAAAGGGATCATCTTCGGGTTTTCCGGGGGGACCAAGGCCAGCAAAAGCGCCAATCCCATCCCCCTATTTGTCCTGAAGCGGTCGGTGGTGGTGCCCCGGCGGGTTCACCCGAAAGAGCACTTGCTGGACTGGGCCAAACCTAAATTTATCGCTGACCTGTCCCAGATCGTCAAGGTGGGTTGATGGCCGACAGCATTAAAGTTCAGGCGATGCAAGCCCTGGCTGGAGTATTCGGAGCCCTTGCCGCTATCGGCTCGGTGCACCGCTGGCAGGGCAGCCCCACAGACCTGGACCGGGTAAAGCTCCCAGCCCTGTTCTTCTGGGATGAAGATGAGACCCGGGATAAGCGCAACCGACTGGCGATGGGAGTGCTCAAGCTCTACGTTGCCGTGTTCATCCGTCTGAGCCCTGCGGGAGCGGTGTCATTCAATGACCAGGCCGACAACCTGCAGGGGGCTATCCACAACGCCCTGATCGGCACCGCCGGCCTCAAGGGGCTGGTGGAGAACCTCCAGGAGGAGCGGGTGTGGAAGGAGTTCCCCAATGACCAGTATGGAGTGCTCTTCATGAGCTTCACCTTAACCTATGCGCACGCCTGGGGCGATGCCTTTACCACCAGCATGTAAGGAGGACTAAACCATGCCAGTACCTGCCAACGTGGAAAACTATACCGTTCCGGGCGGCGTCAAGCTCTTTTTTGACGATGGGACCGGAGAGCGGGACCTGGGCAATATCACGGAGTTGGATCTCGAAACCGGCACCGAGGAGCTGGAGCACTTCAGCAACCGCTCCGGCAAGCGGTTGAAAGATAAGGTCATCACCCTGGAAGAGCAGTTGAAGCTCAAGTTCAAGTTTGACGAGCCGGTGATTGAGAACCTCAAGTATTACTTCAAGGGCGGGGACATCGAGAACCTGAGCCCCGGCACCGGCAGCATCACCGACCGTGCCCTTACCCTGGCCGGGACGCTCCTGCACTCGGTGGGCCAGTATTACGGCCTGTCCGCAGTGACCGTCCGGCAGTTCCTGGACAAGGTCTTTATGTATGACGGAGCGGCTTACACGGATCATTCGGAGGAGGCCGACACCCTGGCCGGGACCCCCTTTGCCACCCTGACGGATGCCGACGATGAACTTTACCTGGGCAAGGACACGCCCTTCAAGGAAGTCTATTTCGACTTTGGCACCCCCGGGGTTTATGGCGCCGTGGTGGTGGAATACTGGGACGGGGACGAGTGGAAGGCGGTATCCGGCTTGACAGGGGCGGCGGCGGCCCTGGCGGCCGACGGCAAAATGCAATGGACCTTGCCGGATGATTGGGCCCTCAAAACGGTCAACAGCTATTCCGCTTACTATATCCGGATTACGGCCACCACGCCCTGGACTACCCCGGCCACGGTCAACTGCATCCGGCAGAACTGCGTGGCCAATACGGACTACGTCCTGGATGCCGGTCAGGCCGGCGAAGACGGCCGGCTCCCGGGCCGCATCGGCCGGCTGGCCACGGGCATGCTGGTGGACGGCGAAGAGGTCAAGGTGAGCTTTACCCACGCGACTTGGACGTCCGCCCGGTTTGCCATCGCCGGGGCGAGTTTTATCGAAGGGGCGGCCCGCCTGGAGGTGCATCCCGACACCGGCCGGGGGCTGCGCTTCGACGTGAGCATCCCCAAGTGCATCATCAAGCCCAACGGGGGCATCGGCCTGGACGACAAGAAGTGGCTGGAGACCCCCATGATGCTGGAGGCCCTGGACGACACCGCCAACAACCCGGCGGCCCCCTTCGGCTATTACGTCAGTTATGAAAACGTTGCCTAAGGAGCGAGGAATGTCTGAGCAGATCAACGACAACCAGGTGCTTGGCAGCCTGTTAGCCGAAGAGCAGGTGGCTGGCTTCACCGTCAAGCCCTGGACCATCAAGCAGCTTCTCCTGGTGATGCCCATCCTGGACGCCCTGGTGCAGGAGTTTAAGAACCAGGGCGTCACCCTGGACAACCTGGGGGAGATGTTTGAGAGTCAGGGACTGGCGGCAGCCAAGGACATGATCCAGACGATCTTGCCCCGGCTCCCGGAGTTCCTGGCCATCACCCTGAGGATTGGCCGGGAGGAGGCCGAGGAGCTTGACCTGGGCCTGGGGATGCAACTGGCGGTCAAGGTTCTGAGGATGAACGTTGACCACCTAAAAAACGCCTTCGGCCTGATCATGAGTCAGATGGGAGTTCTGATCGGGCCGGAAGCCACCCTTTAGCGATAACCATCGCCCTCTCGGAGTTGGCAAGCCAGGGACATGACCTGTACCAGTTGATCGATGGTTATCCCGCTTTGATGGTGAAAGGGCTGATGGCCGCGTCCCAGGTCCGCAGCCGCCACCGGTCGATGGAGCAGGGCGTCGCCCTGACGGTGGCGGTAACCGGAGCCCTGGACCTGGCATTCAACCGGGGTAAAGGGAAGGTGCTGGAGCGCTGGCTGAAAGAGGTGTCTGGTGAAGAAACAAGCGAACCGCCTGAGGAAAGGCCCAAAATGAGTGACCGGGCCTTTTCATTTTTCACCGGCATGCCTCGCCAGGGGCCAGGCAGACCAGCAAGAGATAAATAATCCACTTTGCATACGGCGCCTGCTCACGATGAGACTTGAGGACAGGAAACATGGCCACTGACATCGGCGAACTGCTGGTCAAGCTCTCGGCGGACCTGAAAAACCTGGACTCCGGGTTGAAAACGGCCAAGGGAGAGCTGGCCGGGTTCCAAAATTACGCCAGTTCCTTTGCCGCGTCTTTAAAAAAGACCCTGGCTTTCGCTGGGGTGGCGGTGGGGCTCTGGGAGATTGCCGGGGCCCTGAAGTCCTTCGCTCAAGATGCGGCTATGGTCGGGGCCCGCACCGAGACTTTAGCCGTGTCCATGTATCAGGTGGGCAAGAATGCTGATGTGTCGGCTCAATCTCTCGACCTTTTGGTGGACAAACTTCAGAAGCTGGGTATCACCAAACAAGAGGCCATGCTGGGCGCCACCAAATTCATGGCGGCCGGTCTGGATTTATCAAAGCTGAGCGAGTTGGCCACCCGGGCCCGGGACATTGCCGTCGTCGCCAACGTCAATACTTCCGAAGCCTTTAGCCGAATCATCCAGGGAGTGATCAGCGGGGAATCGGAAACCCTCAAGCGGCTCATGATCAATGTCGGCAACATAGACGAGTTGATGAAGAAATGGTCTGCGACCCTGGGGGTTAACAAGGAAGAGATCGGGTCGGCCACCAAAGCCAACTTGATGCTGAACGAGGTCTTGGAGAAGACCGCCCGGTTCGCCGGGGCGGCCTCGGCGGCGGACGAAACCGTGGGCAAGCAGCTCCAGTCCATGGCCCGCTATGCCGCGGCAGCGAAGAACGCCTTATGGCCGATCTTCCAGCCGGCGTTCCTGGCCTTTGTCCAGGAAATGACCGCGGGTTGGAAGGATTTGGAGAAATGGGCCAAGGCCAACACCGTACGCCTGGGGGAATGGGGCAAGGGCTTCGCCGAATGGGTGAAATGGCTGGCTACCGGAATCCGGGATATCGGGGCTTTTATTTCCGAAAACAAGAAGTTGATTACGACCTTCCTGGAGCTCTACGTTGCCAGCAAGGCGGCGGGCTGGGTTGCCGGCCTGGGGGCATCGCTGAAAACGACGGCCGTAGAGGTGGGAATCCTGGCGGCCCTTTTAGGCAAGCTGCAGGCCCTGATAGGCGGCCCCTGGAAGATATTGATTACCGTGGCCCTTTTCGGCCTTTATGAAGCCTGGAACGCGATTCAGAAGTTGCGAGCCGAAGCCGGATTCACCCCGAAGGCCGGGGCCTTGGGGGGCGCTATCCAGGAAGGCCGGGCCCGGGATCGGGGCCGCCAGAACCAAGAATTGGATATTGCCGGGGCCGAAGCCGCCGGGGAGGCCCAGCGCCGGGGGATCAGTACCGAAGAATATCTCAAGCTGGCCAAGGAAGAGCAAAAGCGGGCCATCGAAGGCCGGTACAAGAAATACACGGCCCCTTCCGTCCTGCCTGCGGCACTGCCAGAGCATGAGACCCCGGAGGAAAGGCTGGCCAGGGAAGCCAGGGAAGCCTCAAAGCGCGCCAAGGACGAAGAATATAAAGGGGCGTCCAAGGATAAGAAGGGTGGCGGCGGCGCCAAGGAAACCACCGACAACCTCTTGGCTCCTCTTCTGGCTATGTATAAGGTCAAGCGCGAGGCGGAACTGCAGGAAGCCCAAAATTCTCTTGACCTGCTCAAAACCACCAATGACAAGAAGCGGGCTGAACTGGAAAAGGACCTGGCCGAGGGGTTGATCGATGGGCAGACCTATTACCAGCGCCTCCAGGAACTGGAACAGCAGGAAACCGCTGCCACCCTGGCCATGATTGCCCGCAAAAAAGAGGCCCAGCAAAAAGCCTACCAAGAATCTCTCACTGAGTTGGCAGCTGACCCAAAATTAAGTGATGCGGCTAAGAGCATAGCCCGCCAGAAACTTGAGGCCGAGAACCGCAAGGCACTGTCCAAGCTGGATACGGATGCGGCTCAGGCAAAACTGGAGGGTGAGAAGAGGGTCACTGATGAGCTGAGGCGGCAATTTGAGGCCACCAAGAAGATTAAAGAACAAACCGAGGATTTGAAGATAGGGAATGCCTGGGGTCCCATTGAGGAGCAGGAAGCCGCGGTGCAGAAATTGGTGCTGGATTGGGCTCGCACCAAGGCGGAGGCCCTAAAGGCAGCCGGGGGCGCCACGCCGGAATTTAATGCCTTTGCGGAGGCCGGGGAAGCAAAATTACAAACCGACATTCAAAAAGCCCGTTACGGCGACCAGATTTCCGGCATGGCCAGTGCCATCACCACCGGCTTGAGTTCCCTGGTGGATGCCATCGGCAGCGGCACCCAGGACCTGATGAAGTCTGCGAACTCCATGTTCAAATCCATCTTCAACGCGGCCTTAAAACCCGGCTTGGACCAGTTGACGCAGCTCTTGGTGAATGGCTTCAAGCAGTTGTTCGGGACGGCTGGGGGCGCCATTGGCGGCGCCGTTATGGGGGTCATCGGCCTGGTGGGCATGCTCTTGACCGGCGGCGGCGGCAATAAATCCTTCTCGCCCTCCGGAGTTCAGAGCAATGTCACCGGCACCGAGGCGGTGCGGGGCATCATCGCCGGGGAGACCAGTATCCCTATCGCCGAGATCAGCGTGTCCTTGTCTGAGGCGTTGGCCCCTCATCTCTCGGTGCTCCAGCAGATCGAGGCCAACACCCGGGGCGGGGGTGGAGCTGCTGCGCAAGTAAATGTCAATTACCAGGGCAACCAGGAAAACCGGGCGACTACCAGAGAGTCCATGGAAACCTACTTCCGGGAGTATCTGCTCATGGGGGCCAAATGAACGATTACGGCCGCATACCCCCTGAGCTTATGGAGCGGGTACGAGGCATGTTCCTGACCCTCTTCGGCGGGAAGGAAAAACTGGATTGCTGGCTAACCAGGATTGCTGACGAGTTAGCAGACGCCGATAGCCCGGCGATTCGCCCCATCAGGCTTGACCCGTCGCTGATACCGGAAGAGTTCCAGTCCGTCATGCACCGCCCGAAAGAAGTCGTTGACCTCATCGTTGAAAGGCTGGACAGCCTGTCGGTCTTTGGGTACACGGCGAAGATCATTGGGCAGGGCGAGGCATTTCTGGCCATAGTGTCGGACCAGGCAAGCGGCCATGTCATTGAAGTGGCGGCAGGTTCCGACCCGGATAACCTGATCCAGTCCCTGGCGGAGAAATACGGGTCCAATCTTGAGGTAGTAAAGGAGTAGCTCATGTCGTTTCCCAGCACGTTGACCGGCGCCATAGACGGGGTTACCGAGATTGAGGCGGCCCACCTGAACAACCTGGAAGCCAAGGTGGGGGTGGATAACTCCATAGACCCGAGCAGCCTGGATTACAAACTCCGAAACACTTCCAGCCTTGATCCGGGGCACAAGCACACCGCCGGGGCTTTTACTGGCGGGTTTGACGGGGACGTGTTTTTCCGGGACCCTGCCGACCACCTGTGGAAACCTGTAGGCCCGGATGATGCAAGCCTGGTGGCCAAAACCGGCGCCCAGACCATCGCCGGGGTCAAGACCTTCTCAAGCATTCCGATACTCCCGGCCTCTGATCCCGTAGCCGGTAACGAGGCGACCCGCAAGACCTACGTGGATGCCCAGATGGCCCTCAAGGTGGCCAAGGCCGGGGATACCATGTCCGGCGACCTGGCCATGGGAGGCAACAACATCACCGGCGTCGGGACGCTGGCGGCGGCCACCGCGCAGTTGACCAACCCCTTGTCCTCAATTTACGGCGGTACTGGATACCAGACATATACTTCCGGGGACATGCTTTACGCCTCTTACCCCAATGCCCTGGCTACGCTGCACAAGGCTGCTGCGGGGAACGTCTTGCTATCCGGGGATGCCCCCAGTTGGGGCAAGGTGGGGCTGACTACCCATGTCGATGGGACCCTGCCCGTGGCCAATGGCGGCACTGGGACCGCTACCGGGTCCATTACTGGGACCGGGGCTTTGGTCTTGGCGGCGGGTGGAGCCGATCAGAATGTCACCCTGACTCCGAGTGGGAGCGGCGCCACGATCCTTAACGGCAACGTCGGCATCGGGACGACGAGTTTCGGCACCTCGGCCGTCAAGACTCTGGGGATGGGCACCGGCACGGCTCCCAGCACCTCCCCGGCAGACATGGCGCAGATGTGGGTGCAGGACCAGGTGGCGGGCAATGCCTGCTTTCATTTCCTGACCGAGTTGGGCAAGACCATCAAACTCTACCAGCAGGCGCATATTGCTGACGCCAAGGCGGATTATGCCGCCGGGGATCTGGATACCGAGGGTGAAATTATTTCGGCCATCAATACGGCCAACGAAAAGATTAATAGCCTCCTGGCTTACCTGGAAAACCTGGGCCTTGTGGCCACAGCATAAAAGGAGACCAAATCATGTCTGATCACAAACTGAAAGCTGTAGAGGACGAGGAAAAGTCAACTCTCAGCCCGGCAGAAATGAAGTCCCTGCTCCAGGCCGACCGGAAGGCCAGGGAACAACGGGCTGCAGAGCGGGTCAAGCAAGTCCTGGAAGAAGAACGCTGTACCATGAACCCGGTGATGATGTTGACCAACGGCAAAGTCTCCGGGCGCATCGAGATAACTGCGGTGGATTAGCATGGGCGACCGTTTAAAAGTCCCCTTCTCTGCCCGCGTAGGTGGGGGAGGGGTGCTGACCTTCGTGGGCACCGCAGATAACCAGGCCGTCTTCTGGTCCATGGAGGCCATCGATCCCCGGCCCGGCGAGGGGCCCTGGCCCCCGGTGGGCAGGCTCCAGCGGCCCCGCTATCGGGTGAGCCCCATACGGTATGGCACGGGGGTTTATTGTGGCATCGGGATACCGTATGGCGCAATTATTCGTTGGCACCCGGTCAATGAAGTCAACTCGGGGATAACGTTTACGGATGCCAGCAAACATGCGACCAATATTTACCTGGCGCCCAAGCACCCGCCCCTGATTCGCTTCGGCATGCACTACAAATTCGGCGAGGTTCGGTACAGCGAGGAATCGGGACTCTACGACCGGGTGACGGCCAAGGCGGTTCTGGACTGATGAACGAGAAGGTCTTTGAAAGCACCAAGCTGGCGCAGCCGGTTACGACCGGGGACTCCTGGCAGTACCTGTGCTACGTCAGCACCTGGGACGCCTTCTTGGCCCAGTCTACCTTTGAGTGGTCCAGGGTATTCCGTGACGGCACCACGGTGAAGTTCGGCAAGCCCTCCGGCAGCTATGTCATGCTGGGGCGGGAGAAGGGGTTCCCGGCCTACTGGAGCCCGTCGACCTTGAAGGTGTATCCTGCCTTTGAGATCAACGGCCTCCCCAATCCCAACGAGGTGCTGAACCCGAACTGGGACATCAGTGCCAGCCTGGCGCCGTCATCGCTGGCGGGCAAGTTCATCGATGACATCAATCAGGTGTATTTGCACCAGCCCAGCGCCAACCAGATCGACATCTACAGTCTGGAGGACGGCCAGAAGGTGGGGGAGATCGTCCACAACGCCGGGGAATACTTCTCTTCTCTGGCCTGGGTACAGTTGGGGCAGGTGGCGGGCATGTGCCGTACCAGCGGCAAGGTCATGGTCATAGACTACCTGAGCAGCCCTCGGGTGCTGGCGACCGGGCGCATCGACCCCTTCAAGGTGGCGGCTTATGACAACGCCTTTCACCTGTTCTTCGCTATCGGCACGGACCACAAGACCAGGGTTTATTGCGGGGATTTGTGGCCCAACGGCCTTTCCGCCCCGGTTTTCGAGCCTGCGACCGTCTATGGACTTAAACGTAACCTGGTGAGGGTCCGGCTTACCGGCCAGGACGGCGAGCCCCTGCCCGGCTGGTGGGTGAACTGGGAACTGGAAGGCGTAGGTGGTGGAATTCTCGGATCACTGGATAAGTACGGCAATTTCACGGATGCTGACGGTTACGCCTCGAATCTCTATATCGGACCGGATGACGGTTCTGCCGGCCAGTGCAAGATCAAAGCCCGGGTGGTGCTCCCTTAATGGGTCTGTGGCCTCTAAATACTGTCGGATCGTGCATGGAGTACATCGACAACGGGTCATGTGTACCAGCGCCTGGGCCATCAGGCGGGTACAATAAATCCCTGCTTACCTGTCCAAAGCATTACCGGCAGTCTACCAATTCGATGGCCAATTTCTTCTACGAACCGGGTAATGACCGGCTTATCGCCCATATCCTCTTGAACACGACCTACTGGCCGGGCTGGGACGTCCAACGCTACGAGTTCAACGCCGCAGACGGGGCATGGTCCAACCGGGAAGAGGTCCTGGCCAGGGATGCCTGGATAGGCGTCTGGGGATCGGCCTATACCAAAGCCGCGACCCTGGGGAGTTTCAGCAAGATTTACGCCTGTCGCAACAATGAGACCAAAATTCGGGAGATCAGTTGGGAGTCCGCCGAGCCTATAGCCAGCGGGTGGTGGGTTGATCCTTACACCTGGAATCCCAAGTCCATTTACGGCTACGCGGTGGTCAACCGGATCGACAACCTGCTGGCGGCGGCGGCGAACTGGACCTTGGACTGCTGGCGCAATATCGGCACCACGCCGGAGCGCTTTGCCCAACTCCGGCTGCCCAATGTCCTGAGCTATCTGACTTACGAGTCGCGCAACTACTGCTGGGTGATCACCCAGGACGGGGTGATTTTGAAGGCCGATTATCAGATACCCCGCTGGGAGATGATCTCCACGGTCCAGAACCCCGAGGCGGATGCGCTGAAATACTTCATCACCTATGACACCAAACGCAAACGGGTGGTGGTGTTCCGGCAGCGCCCGGATGCTGAGGACGGGGCCTGCCAGCACCAGTTGGAGTTTTATTACCCCATGGTGAAGCCGTTCCAACTCACCCAGCCGGTGCCGGTGACCTCGCTTAAGGCCGGAAACCGCATCGTCCTGGCGGCACACCTGATCGGCGACGCCGGCGAGGGGCTTACCCCTTACACCGTGGCAGGCGAAATGACGGCTCCGGTGGAAGGCCGTTTAACTACCCCCTTCTCAGGGACTGAGTTGAATGGCCGGGTCTGCTTTCAGTACCAGGCCCCGGAGGAGGCCTGCACCGAGACCCTGGGGCTGAAAGTGACGGTGGAGGAGTCGTAATATGGCCGAGCTGACCTCAGAAACCACCTTTAATGTGATTGCCGCCCCGGAGTATTTCCAGGAGTTTGAAGACCTCTATCTCCACCCGGAGAACGCCGGGTCCCTGGCTCTGCGAGAATTGCGCTATCCCGGTGACGTGTTGCCGCCGCTCTTCTACGAGTCAAACCCGGATCGCTGGGAAAATTTCGATTCGGTGCCCATGACCAACCGGCCCCAGGTAAAGGCGGAGCTTACCATCGCCTCGGCCCAGATCGTCCAGTGGCCGGGGTATCTCCCGGATCGCTCGGTCAAGGAGGTCTGGCGGGGCTCGGACACCCGGTCCCGGATGACCGTCTACATGCTGCGGCGCCTGTACGAGTATTTCGCCTACCCGCCGGAGAGCGGCTATATCACCTGGTGCCCGAAAGATAGGACAGACCAGGTTTACTACATTCAGATCGAAAGCGTCCAGGTAGGCGGACAAGACCTCGTTTCGTTTGATTGGGTGGCATTATATCAAGGCGGCGTAATTCCTTTTGAAGTGGTGTTTCAGTTTCGCATTATCGGGGAGGCTTAGCGGTGCGCTATATCTCGGCGTCACTTCAAGATGTGCTCGACAGCCGCCGCCGACGCCCGGCTTACAAGATTTACGCCTGGGACCCCGGGACGGTCACGATTTCGCAGATAGCTTCGGCCACGAGCAATCTTAACTCCAGTATCCCGATGCCGATGGACATCACCCCTTACGCCTCGGAGATTTCCTGGTCCGACAAGCAGCTCAGCTTCACCATGGTGGACCCGAGAAACCTCTTTCACCCGGACACCGGAGCATATCGAAATTACCTGGGTGATGGGGCCATCCTGCGCCTGGTGGAGGGGGACGAGGTCTTGGCTGAGACTGATTGGGTGACGTCTTTTACCGGTCAGATTCACGGCCAGGTGGGTTGGAAGAAGGCCAGAAACACCGGGAATATCACGGCCAAGGTGTCGGTCTTCGGGCGGGGCGAGACCCAGGCATATAAGCGCCGCAAGATCACCACCCGGGAGTATACGGTGGGCACCGACCTGGGGATTGCCCTCTATGACATCTGCGAGACCTTCATGGGGCTGACCCAGGCTGAGGTCCGTATCCCCTTCACCCTGGGGCGCCAGTTCAAGCACAAGGTGAACCAGCTCTCTCAGGTGTCCCCCTGGGAGGGCATCTCCTCCCTCCTGGAGGTGGTCTGCTATCTCCCCTACTTTGACGGGGAGGGTAAGCTCACCTACGTCAATAAGAGCCTGCAACGGCCGATGGCGAAAGTGCTGGCGGATTACGTCAGGTGTGTGGAGTTGGAGGTCCCGGAAAATAGTCAGGATGGGATCAACAAGGTCAAAGTGGTCTTCCTGGATGCTGCACTTTCTCGGGTGGACGGCCCCTACCAGAAGCTGGGGGATGCCCAGGTTACCACCGGCTTCTTCTCCATGCATGAGCGTCTTGAGTGCTGGTGGTCGGAGGACCATAAGCAACGGGCCGACGGCACGTCCATGCAGGTGATCAAGTCGGTGAACTCCGGTCTCCTGCCGGTAGGAGACGAAAGCTATGAGCAGAAAGACGAGTTTCACGGCGAGATCGAGGTGGCAATCTCGGTCTGGGTGCCGATCCTGGCGACGGTGATGGCGATGGCTTATGTCGCCGCGGCTCTTATCCCGGACAATACTGACTCCACCAGCACGCAAACGATGCCGGTTGTGCTTACCGGCCCCGAGGGAACACAAGGCGGCTTCAATCTCATGGCTATCGGTATTGGAGTAGGAGTTGAAACCGCTGAGGTGGTCGGTGAAATTCACCTTAATCCCGGGGCGGTCCAGTCTGCTGAGGTTGTTGGTTTCACCATCCCCTGGGGCAGGGTGATCCAGGCAGCCGCCATGCTGGGGATCATGCTGATTATGATGTCCATCGGCAGCGCCCAGTACGAGGTCTGGGGCACCCCCTACGATTACGCCTACCTGGAAAAGATGTCCATTGCCATGGAAGACGGCCTGGACTATTGGCGGGAGAACGAGAAGGAGATTAAGAACGACTTTGTCGGCACCCATGACCAGGCCGACACCATTGCGGTGACTGAACTCGTCTGGGAAAAGAGCCAGGTCCGCACCCGGAGAATTGTCATTGAGGATGACCCGTCTCTGGAGGTGGGGGACATTATCGGGATTCCCGATGGGAGAAAGATTCTAATCAATGGGCTTTCCAAGAAGATCAAGCGGGGCGAAGTCCCGAGTCTGGTTATTGACGGCTGCAAGGTGCTGACCCCCTGAAGGCAGGGGCCAGGGATCAGGGGTCAGGGGCTGGTATGAGAACGCAGGAAACAGAAAACTGAAAACAGGAAACAGGCTGTCAATGAGCATCCGAAAGATCATCGACTGGGCTATTCAAGACCAGAGGTCGGAGATGAAGGGGAACATCGCCAGCCCCTTCTATCAATATCAGGAAGCTGTCGGCAGTTGGGTATGGGCCTGTGACGTAGACCTGGGCGGTGGAGAAGAAAACAGCGTCCTGCGGTCGGTGCCGGTGGCCTCAAATAATCGGGATGTCGTTTATGCCGAGCAGGGCAAGGGCGTTACCCTGTCCCGCATGGGAAGCGGGAAGTGGGCCATCACCGGCCTGTCCAAGACCCTCAACTCTACGGTGCATATGATCTTCGTATCCTTTGTGGACGACATCTTTCAAATCATCAGCAGCAGAATGGTGGGGGATATTATCCGGCCCCTGTCTTATGGCGAGCTGGGCACCCTGGTTGCCCCTTATGGCTATGGTGTGCTGCCTTATGGGATGCAGGGGAAGTTTGACCCGGATGGCAACCTGATCGAAATCGTGGAGTCCTGATTATGAGCGTCTCGCTGTTTAAAGCCTTTGTCCAGGGGATGACGGATTACATCGTCAAGCACAATGCCAACTACGCCCTCATCGAGACCAATCTGAATTACCTGCTCGGGATGGTCACCGGGCAAACTGGTGGGGACTTTGCGGTTCCGGCTGGCCTGAAAGAGATTTTTGATCGCCAGGGGATCATAGGGGTAGGTTCTTACGATTTCGACGAGGGAGCCCTTTCCGGCCCCAGCTACAATTTGGCCGTGGGAGCCGGGGCCTACTGGTCCGGGGCCACCGGCAATTTCCGCTCAAAAAGCACTGCCTCCAGCATTTCGATGTCCGGTCAGGGCTCCGGGACGTACTATGTGTACCTTGATGCCTCCGGCAATCCAGTGGTCAGCACTGCGGCGCTGGCAGACACCATCTGGCAGTTTACGTGGAACAGCAGCACCCACATAGTGTCGGCCAAAGCCCTCTATGCCGGGGTGAGCATCCTGTTTGATGGTGACGACTACGCCGACCAGTTGACCAGCACCGCCCGGGATAAGTCCTTCACCAAAGTGGCCGACCGGCTGGAGGAAATTGAGCAGCTCCTGGCTGCGATGTCCGGGTTCTACGCTGAGGACCCGGATAACCATGATGGGCTGGATTTTTACTACCTGGCCGGCAAGGTCAGGAACGATTCAGTGATTTACGATACCGTGGCCGGCCACGTCACCCTCGCTGATGACGACACCAACTATGTAGAGCTTGATCCGGCTGACGGCACAGTCTCGGCTAACATAACCGGGTTCACCTCCGGCCAGATTGCCTTGTTCCAGGTGGTTACGGCGTCCGGGGCGATTGATACAGTCACCGACATGCGCACCTGGGCCCTGGCGGGGACCGGGGGCGGCGGCGGCGGACACACGCAGAACACGGACCTTGGCACCACGAGTCCGACATTCACCTTGAATCGTGATGCGGCAGGCGCCCCGACTCAGGACTGCCAGCTTGAGGTGGAGCGGGGCGATGAAACCAATGTCGCCATCAAGTGGAACGAAACCGACAACAAGTGGCAGTACACCAACGATGGGACCAACTGGTATGACCTGGGCGACATCACCGTGGCCCTGGGCGCCCAGGAGCTGACGAAATACGTCCCGGTGGATGACCCGCAAGAGGTCTGGACCGAAACCGGCCGGGGGGCGTCACTCGATTGGGAAGACCTGGACCTGAGCAGCTTTATCAGCGCCATGCAGGGGTGCTCTGCGGTGGTCCTGCGGGTGTTCTTTTGGGACCGCGCCCCTGGCCCTGGGGTCAACGTCCAGTTCCGCAAGAAGGACGCCCCGGCGCTCCCCGCCTTGGCCTATTCCGCCTGGAAGGATGAATACGATCCGAGAACGATCATCGTGCCGGTTGATTCCGACCTGGTCTGCCAGTTCTTTGCCAACGCTTCCGGGGTGGATACCGCCAACCTCCGGGTTTTTCTCCTGGGCTACTTCGAGAAGGTGATTGGGGTGGGAACCCAGGATCGCTCTTTCACCCCTGTCCCAATAACCGTCGCCGCCAGTAGTGCCGCAGATACCAATAAAACTGGTTTTATGAATAGAGGAATCGCTCATTACTTGAGGGTGGAAGAATCTAACGGCCTCGTAGTTGGCACATACTCTATTGAAATCTTTGCCAAAGATAATTTTTTGAGAGGAGCCGATGATCAAGATCTTTTATATTGGGCTGATGGTATTAATCCCGCATTTCCCTTTATTGACAGGTTGCCCTGGGCTGTCCGGGACGATGACGAAACCAGCGAGCTTCATATTAGGATTACCAATAATGATCTTGTAAATGCTGGAAAATATTCTATCGCTATCCGTGCCGAGCAGTTCGCATAGGAGATTGAGAGATGGGTCTTGTCTGGATGTGCGGGTTTGAATGGGGCACCAAAATGGAACTGACCACCGCCGACAGCGGGACTTCCATTAGTTCGAGCATCAAAAGAGGCGGCTCATATTCTTTTCACTATGGGAATGGGCAGAATGGGTACAAAAGTTTGCCTGTTGGGTACCAAGAACTTTTTTGCCAGTTTGCCTTTTATTGGGCACCAACCACTGGGGATGTGCCAGTAGTCACCCTTTACAATGGCAGTAACGACATCTTCTCTATTCAGAGAAACGCCTCTAATCTTCTGGAGGTTCGGGTTGGCTACGCCGGTGGCTCCACTTACATTACCGGAGTTACTCCCATCCAGTCCGAAACCTGGTACGTAGTCGAATTGCACTACATTATTGATGCTGTTAATGGGTTTCTGGAATTGCGGCTGGATGGCAATATAGAAGGGACCTTTATTGGTAATACCAGGCCAAAAGCCTACGACACTATTGATAAATTTAGGTTCGGGCATGGCACTGGTACCGGCGGCGCTAATGTGGATGACATTGTTATCTTCGATCCCACGGGTTCGGTCAACAACTCCTGGCCCAACGGTTTGAAGGTTGCGCTCATCCGCCCCATCGGTGATGCCGGACCGAATGAGTGGACTCCCAGTGAATCGGGCGATCATTATACCAAAGTCGATGAAGTTCCCCCGGACAATGCCGACTGGCTCAAGGGCATGACCGAAGGTGATATTGAGCAGTTGGATTTGGAGCAACTGCCCGCCGAGGCGCTTACCGTCAAGGCCGTCCAGGCTGATTTCTGGGGCGTCAAGGGAGCAGTGTTGCCCCCAGACAGACTCAAAATAGGGTTCAATATCGGGGGGACTTCCCATATGTCGGATGAGATGAACTTGCTATTGGCCCAGGCCCAAATGTCCTGGCTCTGCGACCAGAATCCTGCCGGGGGCAACTGGACTGCTGAGACCGTCAATAACCTGTACCTGGTCATGGAAGCCCGGGGAGCCTAACCCATGGCTAACGACTTTTCCCAGGACACCTTCTGTAAGGCGCTATACCGTTTTGAGACCGGGGCGCTTCTGGCGGACTCCAAGGGCGGCAACACCCTGACAGACCATGGCAGCGTGGCGGAGTCGGAGACCTGCAAGGAAGGCAGTAGGGCCGCAGACTTTGAAAATAGCCTGTCTCAGTATTTCAGCATTGATGATGCCGCCCTTGATGCCGGGTTTCCTCTTAAAAATGGGGATGCCTTAAAGATCGGGACCATCTGCTTCTGGATGCGCCCGGAAACTGATCCAGGATTTAGCGATTACGACTGCGTAATTGGGAAATGGGATTATGCTGGAAGCAAGGTCAGCCTCGCTGCCTATATAAGATATGGCTATCTGTACATCCGGTGGGGATACGGGGTGTCTGGGCAGACCTATGAGACGTGGACCGTTGTATCGACTGGAGGCTTAACCGATAAGTGGTTCCACGTCGGGATCACTTTTGACGGGGTCGCCAAGACTTGCCATATCCGAGTCTATGATGAAACTGCCGGGACGGTCACCAACTATGACCATACCTTCACGAATGCGTTACGGGTATGTGATGCCCCGTTTGTTGCCGGCGCACAGAATGGCGCGGATTTCTATGATGGTATTCTGGATGAGCTTGCCATCTTCAATCGCCCGTTGGCAGATGCAGAGATTGACAATATCCGTCTGGGGCGTTTTGCGGTCAACGATTTCTCCCAGGATACAAGGGTTACTGGGAACTGGCGGTTTGAGGATAACTGCAATGATGGGCAGGCTGGCAATCACCTCACTCTGAACGGTTCGGCAGTATGGTCCCATCTTACCATGGAAGGGCAGCATAGCATTGATCTGCTGACCTCGAGGACGAATTACCTTTATCGAAATGATGCCGATCTGACAGCCGGTTTTCCCCTCAAAAATGGCGACACGCTCAAGAAGTTTGCTTTCTGCATCATGTTCAAGCAACGGGGTACCGCAGAGCCCATCCTGGTGTCAAAGTACAAGACCACGGGTAACAAGCGGAGCCTGGCAGTCTCGCTTGCCGGTGGGACTGCACCCAGGCTTTACCTGGGGTACAACGGCGGGGCCAGCGCCCAGACCCTGAATTTGCTTACCGATTTTTGGTATGCCCCTCTGCCCATAAACTACTGGACTTTCCTCGGGGTGTCCATTGACGGGGTGAACAAGTACGGCTCCATTTACGCCTGGACCGCTCACCCCTTGGCCTATCGGCCCATGACCCAGAATTTCACCTTCACCAACGAGCTTTACGTTTGCGACGCCCCGTTCGCCATTGGGCTGGGGACTGACGGGGTAACCGCCGCTTGCAACACGCTTATCTCCCAGGCCGTTGTATATAACGACCTGCTTTCCGAGGCTGATTTCGAGCGGATCAGACAGGGAATGTTCAGCGGTCCCCCGGCTGGAGGTCCTGTACCTTTTGCCGTGGGGGTACAGGCCGCCTACTCTCTGGTGCCCGAAGATGCGTATGTGGGAATGCACGCTGCCGGGGTGCAGATAGCATATAGCACTGAGGAAGATGTTCACGCTGGCCGGATATTCCCGGTGCCCAATCCCTTGACACGCTGGCAATCACAATGGGGCAGGAGGAAGTTTCCGGTGGTGATCTGACTTTGCAATTATGAGGGGGGGCACGTGGAAAAAATAATCGCCAATCCGTATTTCCTGGGGGCCTTCGGAGCCACCTCTGCTCTGGGGCTTCTGGTGCTCGGAATCACCTTTGTCCTCTTCCGTTTCCTACGGAAGCGGATTGCAGAGGATATCTTAGGAATGCCTGCACCTGGCGGCCCTGACGCTGATGCCTGGCCCTACAGGGGCGCCACAGGAAGATGCCCCATTCCGTGTGCCGAACATAAGTCGGTCATGGAGAGGATCGGCTACCTGGATAACGAGTTGGACGATGTGGAGGTGCGACAAAAAGACCTCCGCGAAGATACGCTGCCGGATAAGTATGTCACCCGTAGAGAGCATGAGTCCTGCAAGAAAGACCGGCAATCTCATGAGGGTGAGCTTTTTTCCAGGGTAGGGGCACTGGAAAGGAAAGGTGGTGGAGTGTGAGGATGCCTGATGTGCCCCTGAGACCTTTTTGCTGGTCCCGGCAAAAAGGTCGGCCAGCCGGGTGGGAATAGGAGGGAAGAGACCATGAATTACCAGGTGATCGCCAAATCCGGGCTCAAGGTCCGCAGCGGCCCGGGAACCGATTATGACGAGGCGGCGGAACGGTTGCTTTATGGGGACGTGATCATCGCCGCGGAGGAGACATCGCCTGATCCGACCTGGCTGCCGGTCCTCTTGGAAGACGATACCGTGGCTTATGTGGCCCGGGGATTTGTTCAGCCGGTGGAGACGGATTATCCGGCAATAGAGGCCGTCAAGATCCAGGACTCTCCTCGGGTAGACCTACCGATCTTCCAGAACCAGTTGACCGCCAAATACGGTTATCCCCGGGAAAACGCCGGGTATCTCAAGATCATTGATTTACGGGAATATGCCGAGCACCTGGCCCGCGTCAAGGATTTCAACGGGAATAAGTGGTCTTGCCGGATATGGGGCCATGAGGCCATGGAAGCGCCGCTGAACCTGGCCTTCCGGCGGCTGTCGGAGCGGGGCCTCATGGGGGAACTCAAAACCTATGACGGGTGTTTCAACATCCGTAAGATGAGTTCTGGCCGAAGCTATTCGGTCCACTCCTGGGGCATGGCGGTTGATTTCAATGCCCGGGAGAACCCCTACGGCGGGCCGGTGCGTTTCTCCGATGACCTGATCCGCTGTTTTGCCGAATCCGGGTTTGAGGCCGGGGCCCTATGGCGCACCCCCGACGGGATGCACTTCCAACTTCCCTGGACCCAGGACTGGCGGAACTCGGATAACCCCTTGCGGCCCGTTTAGGAGGCTCTATGAAAATCGGCACCCTCTACGATGAAGCCACCGGCCGCCGGTCCCGTTCCGCCCTGGTGGCCATGGGGGCCTTCTGGGCCGGGCTGGCGAAGTTCCTTCTGTCCGGAGCGGAACTCAAGGTCTGGGGCTGCCACATCCAATTCGCCCCGGTGGACGCCGGACTCTTGGTGGCCTTCATGGGCCCCTGCTTCGCCCTCTATTGGGGCCGGCGCTATACCGATGAAGCGGTGAAGTTCCGGGGGGTGGGTGGCCCTGGGACAAACGGCGCCCCCCTCCCGCCCGGGCCACCGCCGGTGGGGTGAGGTTATGGGAACGCTAATTTCCTGGCTCTTGGGAACGGCCATCGGTAGATGGGTGGCCATCGGGGGTGGCGCCCTGCTGCTCTCGGGACTGCTCTACGCCGGTTGCCAGGTCAAGGGTTGCCTCACCCACCAAGCTGAGGTGAGGGCCAAGACCGCCGAGAAGACCTTGGAGGTGGAACGTGCCGACCAAAAAGTCAAAGAAAAGATTCATCAAATGTCTGATGATGATCTGGCTGATTTTATTCGCCGCGGCGGGGTGTGCAAAGACCGTTGAGTTTGTGCCGCCGCCCCTCCAGGCCCCGCCCAAACTGCCGAGCTTTTCCCCCGATAAGAACGACCAGACCGGAGAGAAGGGTTTCTGGATGAATAGGGGAGACGCCGAAGACCTGGGAGTCTTTTTGGGCCACGTTAACAAGGTGAGGAAGACCTGGAAGTAGGGAGGGCGCTATCCATGGACTGCCCCTCCCTAACCTGCCCATGACGGCGGCGCCGAAACTCCATTCCCAGCCTAGCCCGCCACCTCCCCCGGCCGGCGAGAAAGGTGTCTGGTTCCCCCTGGCCGATGCCGGAGCCCTAAAAATCTATGACTTCAAAGATGATACGCCAATCGCCGACCCGGGTGTATCATTGCCCCGGGACCATCTCCAGACCTTCCGTTATGCGGCGATCATAGGGATCGTGGGCCACCTGCTCCAGGCGCTCCCGAACACGGCTGATGGTAGTTCGATCCAGGCGCTTTAATACTTTTGCGGCCTGGCGGGAAAATTCCACCCCATAGCTCAAAGGCCCAACTCCTGTTTTAATTCTTCCCAGGGGATCGTCTCCCCCCGCTTAATCTGCGCCAGACCTTCCTGAATATCCGCCAGATCTTCCGCCGAGAAGTATTCTTGCGTGATCTGCTCGTAAAATTCGTCCACAATCCTGGCAAATAATTCCCCGTGGGGACTTTGGGCGACGGCCTTAACCTTGACCAAAAGGTCGCTGAGCAGGCTTGCCTCAGGGGCTCTCGTCATATTTTCAGAGGCCGGTTCCATCGAGCAATTCTCCTTTGCTTTAAAAACCGTTTTAGTTGATATTACTCCGTACAATATCAGTCACTTCTATGCTGATCAAGGTGTGGAGCGCAACAACTTCGCCGAAACGTTTCCAAATCCACCTTGCGACCCAGGTTCCTTTCCAGATATTGGGCCAGGGTCACAAACTCTAACCCGGTAATCCGGTAATCCGATAATAGCAAGTGATTCAGGGAAATCTTCGCGATCAGGGGGCTTCCCGCTGCTGGTCTTCCAGGATCTGTTGCACTTGCCGCCGCAACTCCGGCAGACGACGCCGAATGGTTTCCCACACCAGCGGCACGTCTACCCCAAAGTAAAAGTGA
>Ga0172371_10004116_pt1 | contig 22188 bp, 18 predicted proteins | sample Lak12m_FD_114543 | JGI IMG/M metagenome (GOLD analysis project Ga0172371, IMG submission 114543) | Freshwater microbial communities from Kabuno Bay, South-Kivu, Congo - kab_022012_12m | ecosystem: Environmental > Aquatic > Freshwater > Lake | place: Democratic Republic of the Congo: South-Kivu...
ATGGGCCTTCCGGGCCCGCTCTGCGGGCTCGCGGGGCGCGAAACCCACCCGCCGACCGCTGTCTGCCACTCCACTTAGCACCTGCGCTCCTCTCAGGCTGTCTTTGTTCTGCAGCCTGCTAGGCTACGCTTTCCCGGCCGGCGTCGGCCACCGGCACGCCCGTCCGCGAGCCGACCGCCGTGGCGGGCGCGGGGCGACTGTCACCGGCGACGGAAGGACGCGACGTGTGGAAGGGGCGGATCCGGCGCGGCGAGTCACCGGGCGACCGGGCGCCGCGCGGCATGCCGTCGCGGCCGCGACGACGCTCGCCGGCATGGGTCGGGCTGCGGACGGGTACGCAGTCGTCCATGCGACGATCTCTCGCGATCCTGCTGATCTCACTGACGGCCGTCCTGGGAGCGGCGGCACAGGCCGACCCGGCAGCCGCCGCCGGCGACGACGGATCGGCGTCTCGTGCCGAGCCGACCGCGGCGGCGTCGCTCTCCCTGAGCGCCGACCGCGACACCGTCGTCTTCGGCGAGCGTGTAGTCCTGCGTGGGCGGCTCACGGTCTCCGACGTTGCCGCGACCACGTCCATGACGGTGATCGTCAGCGCCCGGACGGCGGACGGGGGTGGGCCGGTCGTGCTCGGGACGGCGACGGCGGCCCCCGATGGCCGCTTCTCGCTGTTGCACACGCCGTCGTACTCCACCACGTACGCGGCCGAGGCGGTCACAGAGGCCGCCACGGGCGCGGCTGCCGTGGCTTCGGCGGAGGTGACCGTCGGCGTACGCTCGCGGGTCACGTTCACGGTCCCCAGGGTCATGTGGATCGGCGAGCCGGCCGTGTTCCGCGGTACTGTGAGGCCGCAGCGACCGGCCGGCAGTGCGGTGGTGCTCCAGCGGCGGCTCGGTGGCGTGTGGCGGACGGTCGCCACCACGCAGACCGATGAGTCGTCCGGCTTCTCGGTGACATGGACGCCGCGGGGCCGCGGCCGGCCCGTCTTCCGCGCGATCGTCACGGCTGACGCCCTCAGCATGGCCGGCCGCAGCCGGAAGCGGTCGGGTCGCAGCCGCGACCCCAACCCTCATCGTGTGCCTCGAGTCTTCAAGCGTCTCATCGTCATCGATCACAGGACTTATCGGCTGTACTACTACGAGCGCGGACGCATCGTGCGTGACTTCCCCTGCGTCCTCGGCAAGCCGTCCACGCCGACCCCGCTCGGCAAGGGCTTCCGCATCCGACGCATGCGGATGCAGCCCGGTGGCGCCAACGGTGCCCGCTATATGGGCTACCTCGGCATCATAGGTATCCATGGGACCGACCAGCCGCGCCTGTTGCGACGCTTTCCGCGAGCCTTCTCGCACGGTTGTACGCGCTTGTTCAATCACCATGTCACGTGGCTCTACGACCGCGTCACGATCGGGACCAGAGTCTGGAACGTCCGCGGGCCACGCCGTTGATCGGTCCTGGAGGGGAGGAGCAGGCGATGGCGCGCACGCCCGCCGAGAAACGGAAGATCGGCCGGCTGATGGTGTCGGTGGCCGGCCTCGGCTGCAACAATCTCGGCACGCGCCTGGATCGTGCCGGCAGCGCCGCGGTGGTCGACGCCGCCCTTGAGGCAGGCATCACCTTCTTCGACACCGCCGACTACTACGGCAGTGGTTCGTCGGAGGAGCTGCTGGGTCTCGCGCTGGCAGGACGCCGGGAGCGAGTCGTGATCGCCACCAAGTTCGGCAAGCTGACGCCCCTCGAGGGCCTCAGCGGCGGCGACCCGCGCTGGGTCGTGCGAGCCTGCGACGACAGCCTGCGGCGGCTCGGCACCGACGTGATCGACCTCTATCTGATGCACGCACCCGATCCTGCGACCCCGATCGGCGAGACCCTGGCGGCGCTCAACGCTCTGATCGAGGCCGGCAAGGTACGGGAGATCGGCTGCTCCAACTTCTCCGTCGAGCAGCTCGCGGAGGCGGCGTGGGTGGCCCGCGAGCGGGACCTGCGCGGCTTCGCCTGCGTCCAGGACGAGTACAGCCTGCTGCGCCGCGCGGCGGAACGCGATCTCTTGCCGGCGTGCGAACGCCTCGGTCTGGCCTTCATCCCGTACTTCCCGCTGGCCTCGGGTCTGCTGAGCGGCAAGTACCGCCGCGGCGAGGCGGCGCCGGCCGGCACGAGGCTGGGCGGAGCCGGCGGTCGCGCGGTCGAAGAGGCGGTCGACGCCGCCGACCTCGACCGCGTCGAACACCTGCGGCGATGTGCCGAGTCGCGCGGCCACACGCTGCTTGAGCTGGCGCTCTCGTGGTTGGTCGCGCAGCCGCTGGTCGCAGCGGTCATCGCCGGCGCCACCCGGCCGCAGCAGGTCCACGCCAACGTGGCCGCCACCGGCGCCTGGGCGCTTACCGACGAGGATCTGGCCGAGGTCGACCGCCTGACGCTGCGACCACCGGGGCCATGAGCATGATCTTAGGCCCGCCGGCGCCGGCGGGCCGCGTCCGGCTCACGCCTCCGCCTTGAGCACCTCGTCGATCCAGCCGAGTCCGGCGATGGCGGTGGGGAAGCCGCAGGTGGTGATGGCCATGAGGGCGACGTGGCGGAGCTCCTCCGGCGTCGCCCCGGCCGCCAGCGCTCTGCGCGCGTTCGAGCGCACGGAGCCGTCGGCGACGGCTCCGATGGCCAGGCCGAGCTTGACCAGCCGTTCTGTGCGCTCGTCGAGCGGCCCGGCGGCGTCGACCGTCTCGCCGAGTGTGCCCAGCGCCGCGCTGACCGCGGGGTAATCGCGGCGGAACCTCATGTAGATCCCCGGCAAGTACTCCTCGCCCATGTCAGCCTCCCGTCGTCTCGCCGTCGGTCTGCGGCCGCGTTCGTCGGCCGATCGCTGCTTCCCTCTGCCCATCGCGGCCGATCGCTACACGTGCCGGCGGAGCCGTCGGCCATGGGCGTCCATGGAGCACCTCGGCGACTTCCAACCGCCGCCGAAGTGAACGCGGCCGGCGCCCGCCGCAGGGCTGGACGGACGCTCGCCGTCGAGTCTCCGGCACGCCGACCCCGGACTGCGTGCCGACGCCGGACGGCGCGGGGCGGCGGACCGTGCGGCACGCCGAGCCGTGCGGGGCGGGCGGACCGTGCGGCACTCCGAGCCGTGCGGCGCGCCGGACCGCCCCTCACGCCGGACGGCCCCTCACGCCGGACGGCCCCTCACGCCGGACGGTCCCTCACGCCGGACGGTCCCTCACGCCGGACCGCCCTTCTCGCCGCACTACTTGAACAGCGGCAGCAGGTCCTTGAACTCCGGCGTGCCGGCCTGCCGCAGCATCTGGTAGACGGCGGCCTCGACGCACGTCACCACGGCGCCGGCCTGCGCCATCTGCGCAAGGGCGAGCCGCTTGTGCTCGGCGTTGCGCGAGCAGACCCCCTCGGCGATCACGTGCACCCGGAAGCCGTCGTGCAGCAGATCGAGGCAGGTCGCCAGCAGACAGACGTGTGCCTCCATGCCGCAGAGGACCACCTGCTTGCGGCCGAGAGCCTGCAGTCGCTCCCTGAAGGGCGGCTCCTCACAGCAGGAGAAGTGCAGCTTCTCGACCGGTGCGTACGCATCCCCGAGCGCTTCCACCAGTACCGGCTCCGTGGGTCCGATGCCGCGCGGGTACTGCTCGGTGAGCACGATCGGCACATCGAGGCGGTGTGCCGCCAGGACCAGCCGTCGGGCGGCCTCGATCACCTGCTGCCGCTCGGTCATCGCAGCTGCCAGGCGCTCCTGGATGTCGATGACGCAGATGACGGCCGCGTCGCGATCGAGAAGGTGCGGGCTTGCCATCGGTCTCCTTCGCCCTGTGTGGTCAGGCATGTGTCGCAGTGAGAGCATAGCGTCGCATCTGCCGTCGCTCCATCCAGGTCGCTTGTCGGGGGCGACGACGCGGTCCATGGCGATGGAGCCACGATGATCGCTGAGCCGTGATGCCGACGCACGCCGCAGACAGTGCAGCGTGATGTTCCGTGTGTAGGGGTACACTTTACCTGCAGACATTGGTCGCGTCTCAGGATCTTCGGGAACGCGAGCACGGCTCTCACGATCTGCATCGTGCAGTGTCTCAGGCGGTAGTCTCGGCGCGTGGGAGCCGCATGTCGAAGCGGCCGGGCCGGCGTGGACGACGACGAGTCGGCGCGACAGTCGATGGAGCCGGCGCGCAGGTGGCGGTCTTGACTCCGCCGTGGCGCCGCTGGAGGTGAGGTCACATGGCTACTCACACGGGCATTCAGAGGAGCAGTCCGCTGCGGCTGTGGATCGGGGCCGTCCTGGCGCTGTTCTCCGGCCTCACGATGCTCGTCGCATCACGCTACGGAGGATGGACGGGCGCCGGAGGCATCGCCGTCTTCGTCGTTCTGGCGCTGGCCGGGCTCGTGGGGGTGGCTCTGGTGGTGGTGTCGCTGCGCCGGGCGGCGGAGTGGGCGTCGACGCCCGAGACCGGCCGCCTGCTCGAGTGGCTCATGGACAGACCGGGGGATCTGCGGATGGCAGAGGCCTGCCGGTCGGCGGAGGATCTGAGGCGCAGCATCGGCGCCGGGCTCGATGATGACGAAGCCGCGCGGTTGTTCGGTGCTGAGCAGGCGGCCTCGTGGACGGACCGCGTGCGCTGGGACGAGCTGTACGACGCGTTGCCGCGCGCGGGTCGTCAGGTGCCGCGGTAAGCCGCGACGAGTTCGGCCACAGAAGCTCGGCCACAGCCGGGTGCACGGCAGTCTTCCGGGGCCGCCGGGACGCTCCGTGGCCGCGAAGGTCCGGGGCCACCAGACCGCAGAAGTGCCGTGAGGCCGTCGTCGGGCCGGCCTCAGCCTACCAGCGGCCGGCGTGTCGCAGGCCCGCCCGGTGCGCCGCCTCGAGCGCCAGCCGGTGTTCGTCCCGTGACAGGCGCCGGCCGGCCGGAGCCAGCGCCGGGTCGCGGCGGGCGGCCCCCTGCGGGCGGTACTGGGACATCACATTGACGAAGGTGTCGGGGCTCAGCCCGGCCAGCCACTCGAAGATGGCGGCGCTCTCGTCGAGGGCCTCCGGCATCACGAGGTGGCGCACCAGCAGGCCGCGGCGGGCCACGCCGCCTTCGTCGAGCTGGAGATCGCCGACCTGGCGATGCATCTCGGCGATCGCCGCCCGCGCCTTCTCCGGGTAGTCCCCGGCGCAGAGATAGGCGGCGCTGCTCTGCGCCGTCCAGTACTTGAAGTCGGGCATGTAGATGTCGACGACGCCGTCGAGCAGTCGCAGCGTCTCGACCTCATCGTAGCCGCTCGTGTTGTAGACGATCGGCAGGTGCAGGCCGGCTTCGGCGGCCGGGATCAGAGCCTCGAGGATCTGCGGCACCACGTGGCTCGGCGTGACGAGGTTGAGGTTGAGACAGCTCTGTCGCTGCACGAGGAGCATCATGCGGGCCAGCGAGTCGGCGTCGAGCGAACGGCCGCGCCGCTCGTGAGAGATGGACCAGTTCTGGCAGAAGGTACAGCCGAGGTTGCAGCCGGCGAAGAAGACGGTGCCCGAGCCGCCGAGCATCCCGAGCGTGGTCGCCAGGCCGTCGCGGAAGACGCCCGTGAGACAGCGCTCCTCGCCGTGATGGGGGCCGGCGTCGGCGACGATCGCATGGCGGCCGACGCCGCAGCGCCCGAGCTCGTCGGCGCGGCGGTCGACGTCACAGCGGCGGGGGCAGAGACGGCAGCGCCGCAGCGCCGCCAGCGCCTCGCCGGCGCGCCGCTGCAGCTCGCCGGCGGCCAGCAGCAGGTAGCTCGGTGTCCACGCGCTCGAACGGCTCACCGCCTCACCCTAGCATCTCTGCGTCGAGGGTGGACAAGGCGGCCGGACGTGGGTTGGAGCGGTATCGCGGGCGGGTAGATCCGCACTATGACCCTTGGGTGCGTCCGGAGGCGGAGGGGAGGAGTCGAGGTGCTGTTCGAGCGGATCGAGACGCCCGGTCTGGCCCACTACTCGTACATCATCGGCGACGGCCGGGAGGCCCTGGTCATAGACCCACGTCGGGATGCGGCGGTGTACGAGCACCTCGCACGCCGGCACGAGATGCGGGTCACGACCGTCCTGGAGACGCATCGCAACGAGGACTATGTGGTGGGCTCCGCGGAGCTGGCGGCGCGCACCGGGGCGACGATCTGGCACGCCGATGCCGATCTGCCCTACGAGTACGGCCGGTCGGTGCTCGACGGCCGGTCGTGGACGATCGGCCGGCTGACGATCGAGGCGCTGGCGACGCCCGGACACACGCCCGGCTCCATGAGCTACCTTCTTCGCGATCCGGCCGGCCGGGCCTGGATCGTGTTCACCGGCGACACGTTGTTCGCCGGCGACGTGGGACGTGTCGACCTGGTGGACGATCGGCCGCCCGAGGAGATGGCGAAGCGGCTGCACGACAGCCTGTTCGGTCGCCTGCTGCCGCTCGGTGACGAGATCATCGTCTGTCCCGGTCACGGCGCCGGATCGGTCTGCGGCGGCAGCATCGCCGAGCGCTTGATCACCACGATCGGTCTGGAGTGCCGCGCCGATCCCCTGCTCGGTCTCTGCGATCGCGAGGAGTTCGTGGCTGCGGCGGCTGTGCGGCGTCATCGGCCGCCGTACTTCCGCCGGGTCGAGCGGCTCAACCTGAGTGGCGCCCGGCTGCCCGATTGGTTCCCCAGCCTTCCGCCTCTCGCGGCCGACAGCTTCGCCGTCGCGCTCGAGGACGGCGCTCTGGTCGTCGACGTGCGCAGCGAGATGGCCTACGGAGCGGCGCATGTCCCCGGCGCCCTGTCGATCTGGCTGCCGCGGCTGGCGCAGTTCGCGGGGTCGCTGCTGCCGGTCGACGAGCCGCTGCTCCTGATAGGGGAGGGCGACGACGTCGGCGAAGCCTCCCGCTGCCTGGTGCGTCTCGGCTACGACGACGTACGCGGCTACCTGGCCGGGGGGATGGCCACATGGACGAGCGGCGGCCATCCCCTGGCCACCACGAGCACGGCCACTGTCGAGCGGCTGTGCCGGCTGCTGCAGGGTGCCGCGCGGCCGGCTATCCTGGACGTGCGGACCGGCGCCGAGGTCGAGGCGACGGCGTCGATCGGCGGGGCCGTCCACATACAGCTCGTCGATCTGCCGGGACGCGAGACCGATGTGCCGGCCGAGCGGCCGCTCTACGTGTTCTGCGGCAGCGGCCCGCGGTCGATGATGGCCGCAAGCCTGCTGGAACGGGCCGGCATGAGTGGGGTCACTGTGGTCCTCGGAGGGGCGCTGGCGTGGGATGCGATCGCCTGTGAGCTGCCCTGACGCCGCTCGCCCGGACTCCGTCGGGCTGCCACGCAGCGCCGTCGGACCGGCCCCGGCAGCCGGCTTCAGCTCGGGAACACCTCATCGCCGACCAGCGCGTAGACCTTGAGCATGTCGAAGACCTGCGCCACCACCGGCGGGATGCTGCGCGCACGCAGCTTGACGCCGGCCACCTGCAGATCGAGGCACAGCCTGACGAAGATGCCGGTACCTGAAGAATCGATGAAGGTGACGTCGGCGAAGTCGAGGATGATCATGTCGGCGCCCTCGCCGACCTTCTCGACCGTCTCACGCAGCAGGTCGACGCAGTCCAGGTCCATCTCGCCGGCGAGGTAGATCACCGGCTCCTGCTCGTGCTCCAGGCGGGCGGTCAGCATGAGGGGGTCACCTCCGGGCGACGTGGGTGCTGGTCGAGGATCAGGGTCGTGCCGCCCGGTCCGGTGCTCAGGGCGACATCGTCGATGTGCTCCAGGATGATGTGGTAGCCGTAGCCCATCGAGGCCTGCGACCCGCCGGGAGCCTCGAACCAGTTCATGAAGCCGAGACCGGGACCGCGGTCGGCGACGACCATCCGGGCGCGGCCGTCGAGCCTCATGAGGCGCAGCGTCCCCCTGCCACCCCCGTGCATGACGGCGTTGGTCGACGCTTCCGAGAGACAGAGCACGGTCTCTTCGCGGCGCTCGCGTGAGAACCCGAGGTGCTCCAGAGCGTCGGTCACGTCGGTGCGTGCCGTGGCGACGGTGGCGCTGTCGGTCAGCGGGCACTCGAGGACGGCCTCGCCGAGCGCCAGCTCCTGTGCCAGCTCGTCCGGATCGAGGAAGCGCAGGCGGCCGCAGGCGACGGCCGCCGCCAGATCGTTGAGGATCTCCAGGAGGCTGCGGCGGTGATCGCCGTGATGCCGGCGTCGCGAGTCGGCATGGATGCTGAGGATGTCGCAGTGGTCGTCCCGGGGAATGAAGCACAGCTCGTTACTGTGCGTGGTGCCCTCGAAGGGGACCGTCTGCGCCACGAACGTCTGCTGGTCGAGCGCGTCGCGTGCCCACTTGAGCAGGTCGGCTTCGGGCAGCGGCAGGTCGCCGTCGCCGACGACGTTCTGGAGGCTGGTGGCCCCGTCCCGGTATCTGAAGACCCTGAGCGTCGGTGGGCGTCTGCTCGGCAGGTGCTGCACGTCGGTGGCCTCGATGTCGTCTGTCCGGTCCGGTGTCAGCAAAGCCGCACCAGGAGGAGCGTCGCATCGTCGGTCGGCGGCGCTCCGGAACGGAATCCTTCCACCGCCTCCCAGACAGTGTCCAGAATAGCAGGCAGGGGATCGTCCCGGTGGGTCATGAGCGTCTGTGACAGGCGCTCGATGCCGAACTGCTCCCCGTCTTCCCGGCGCGCCTCGGTGATGCCGTCGGTGTAGAACGCGAGCAGGTCGCCGGGCTGTGCCGTCACGGCCTCGCCGGCGAACGGCACGCCCTGGCGGATGCCGAGCATCGGTCCCTGCGAGGGGATCTGGACGGCGGTGTCGGCGGTCACCTGCAGCACCGGCGTATGACCCCCGCCGGCGATCTCGAGGCGTGCTGCCGCCGGATCCCAGAGAGCGTACGCCAGCGTCAGGAAGTACGTGAGGTGCTGACCTTCCAGGTCGCGCGCCAGTGCGTCGTTGACCTGGCTGAGCACCTCGGCCGGCTCGCCGCCGGTCTCGGCGGCGTCGTGGAGCACCGATCGGGCCATGGCCATCAGGAGCGCCGCCCCCAGGCCCTTGCCCATCACATCACCGCAGACGATCGCCAGCCGGCCGTCCGAGTACGGCACGTAGTCGTAGTAGTCGCCACCCATCTCGCCGAGGAAGCTGATGCGGCTGGCGATCTCCAGGTCCGCGATCTCGGGTGCCGCCTCGGGGAGCAGATCGACCTGGATGCGCCGTGCCCGCTCGATCTCGGCGGCCACCTTGAGCTGTGCGTCACGCAGCTCCTCATGGAGGCGGGCCGACTCGAGCAGCTCCTCCCGGAACCCCGCCACCTCGGCGCTGTGCGAGGCGCGCTCGCGAGCCCGGACCACGTAGACATCGTAGGAGTAGTAGATGAGGTAGAGCGGCGGCAGGCCGATGAGCAGTCCGGGCAGTCCCAGCACCGTGTACAGCCAGGCGATGAACAGGCCCAGCGAGGCGCCGGTGAGGTACCCGGCCCAGGCCCAGCGGTAGTTCTCGGTCCACAGCCGCAGCGCGTTGGCGTGTGTCTCGAGCGCGATGACGCCGGCCAGGAGAGCGGTGTTGACGAGGAAGTCGACGATGGCGTAGGCGAAGGCCGGCGCCACCTTGTCCACGAAGGTGGCCGGCTCCGGCAGCAGCACAAGGTAGAGCGACCCGGCCAGGAACGTCGAGACGATGTAGTTGGCGATGTTGAAGAGCACCTTGCGCGGGTCGCGGGTAAACCAGACCGCCGAGGCACCGGAGATGGTGGCCACGATGATGGCCTGCCAGAGGCCGAAGACCATGAGGGCCGCCAGCACCGGCACGAACGACAGGGTCACGATGCCGACAAGCGGCAGCTTGATCTCTCTCAGGTCGGCGATCGCCGCCAGGGCGATGAAGGCCAGCAGGGCGGGAGGGAAGTCGGTAGAGGCGCCGCCGGCCGCCAGGACGACACAGGCTGCCGCCGCGGCCGTCAGGACGCCTATGTATGCGAGGACGGCCGCGCGTTGCCGCGCGGCCGTCCTCCGAGTCGTTTCGTCTCGGCTGTCTGCGCTGTCGGTTACTGTCCCTCGATGAGCGTGGTCCACTTGAACTTCTGCCAATCAAGCGTGGTCCACTTGAACTTGTCCCAGCTCACGCCGGTCCACTTGAACTTCAGCCAGTCGGTGCCGGTCCACTTGAACTTCAGCCAGTCGGTGCCGGTCCACTTGAACTTGGTCCACTTGAACTTGTCCCAGTCCACGCCGGTCCACTTGAACTTGGTCCACTTGAACTTGTCCCAGCTCACGCCGGTCCACTTGAACTTCTGCCAGTCGGTGCCGGTCCACTTGAACTTCGTCCACTTGAACTTCGTCCACTTGAACTTGAGCCATGCGTAGTCCTCGAAGGCTTCGTATGCGGCGGCCGGCAGGATGGTCGTCCCGTCGCCGAGGTCCTCTGACAGTGTCGGCCCGTCGGCCTTGAGGCTTGAGGTGAGCGCCTCCGGCACGTCGACGACGCCGGCGCCCTGCTGGTGCACGCTGGTCTCGGGCAGCGGGTCGGCCGTCGCCATCAGCCGCAGCTTGATGTCGTCGGGGGTGAGCGTGGGGTCGGCGTCGAGCATGAGCGCCGCGATGCCGCTGACGACCGGCGCCGAGGTGCTGGTGCCCGAGAGCTTGAAGTACTGCGGCGTCGCGTCCGCCGCGGCGCCGGGGATGTAGTCGGCGACCGGGATCTGGTTCTCGGGCCAGTTGGTGTCGACGAAGCTGCCCGGGACGCGCAGGGAGATGTTCCGGTTGCCGGGCGCCACGACGTCGGGCTTGGCGTATTCGTCGAACAGGGTCGGGCCCACGGAGCTGTAGTAGCAGATGATGTCGTCGCCGGTTGACCGCGTCTGACGCGTGTCGTCGGCGCCGACGGTGATCACATGCGGCTCGTTGGCCGGGGAGAGGATGCCGCCGGGCCCGAACTCGCCCTCGTTGCCGGCCGCTGCCACGACCACGATACCGCTCTTCCAGGCCGCCTCGACGGCCATCGCCAGCGGATCGTACTCGGCCGGCGCCGTGATCTTGGCGCCGAGCGAGATGTTCATCACGCCGATGTCGTAGCGATGGCGGTTCTTGATGGTCCAGGCGATGGCCCGGATCACGTCGGACTCGCGTCCGCTGCCTTCGCCGTCGAGCACCTTGAGGGAGACGATGCCGGCCTCCGGGGCGACGCCGCGATACTGCGTGGTCGCCTGGCCACCGTCGTACTCCGGCAGGGATGCGGAGCCGTTGCCGGCGATGAGGCCGGCGACGAAGGTGCCGTGCCCGGCATCGTCGTACGGCTGGTGGCCGCGACGCACGAAGTCCTTGAACTTGACGACGCGCAGGCCGCTGGCCCCGGTGAGGTCGTCGTGGGGGCTCACGCCGGTGTCGAGCACGGCGACGTTGACGCCGGCGCCGGTCGGGCCGCCGTCCCACGCGGGGGTGACGTCGCCGAGTCCGATGGCGGAGTTGGTGAAGCTGAGGTACTCGGGCCAGTCGAGTCCCACCACGGCGTCGTCGAGCTGGACCTCATCGATCTCCGCGGCGACTGTGGGGTCGGCGGCCAGAGCCTCGATCTGCTCAGGCGTCAGTCGGGCCGCGACGCCGCCGATCAGCGGGAGTGCCTGGGCGTCGGCGCTTGCGGGGAGCGCCGCCTGCACGTCCGTCACGGCATCCTCGGCGAAGATGATGACGGGGATGGTCCCCGATGTGTCCATCTCCTGCGCGACGCTCTCGCCGAGCAGGTCGGCGGCCGTGCCGCCCTGCGCACCCGCCAGGGCCGGCATCGCAGCCCCTGCGCAGAGAAGGAGCGCTCCTATCAGGAACGCCAGTGGTCTTGCTCTCATGTCGCCTCCCGCCATGTTCCGCTCGGCGACCGCCGTGGGACGGCTGCCCGGTCATTGGCTGTGCGACGAAAGAGCACACCCGGAAGGGGACGCGCACGAAGAGCCACTGGCGTGCGCAGGGGTGCGGCGGCGATATCGGTACCGCGTGTCCTCTGGTTCGGCAGCTGAGCCATCTTGTTCACCACAAGACCTCTGGCTTTGCGCCCCTGCCTCGCGGCAGGTTTGCCCTTTCGCCATTTCGAGATATCGGCATCCTACGCCCTCCGACAAGGCGGTGGAACTGTTAACCGTCTCCACTCTGGGCGACGCTCGGAGGGACGGATGTCGCGCCACTCTGCCGGACCGCTCTATCCGGTCGGTCTGCATGAGCCGTAGCCGGCAGCCCGCCGACAACGGTGCCGGCAGGCCATCCCGGCTGCGCGTGCAAGAATCCCTAAGGTGTCGGCGGCACGGTGTCGAAGAGACAGTGGTCGTTCGGGCTCCATGGAGGAACGCAGTGTGGCGGCAGAGACAGAGCGGCTCTCGACGCAGAGGACCCGTGGCGGCGGGCGTGCTCGTCGTCGCGGTCGGCTGCGCCCTGGGTGCGCTGTGGACGGCGCCGCGGGTCAGTAGCGCGGTCGGCGCCTGGCTGGCGGCGCCGCTGGTCCGCGCGGCACACGTCTCTCTGGCGCCGGCCACGCAGGCTGCTGCGAGAGCAGCTGCGCGGACCGTCGCTGCCGCGCCCGGCGCGGTCGACGTGGCGTTGGTGCCGCGCGCCGGTACCGCGAGCCGCGGCGGTCGGGCCGTGATAGAGGGTCGCGTCTCGCCGGTCGCCGTCGATCCCGGTCTGCGTTTCAACATGGTCGGCTTCGTCTGCTCGCGCGGCAAGGGCCGGCGCCCGGCGATCCGCTATCGCGTGCGGGCCGAGGATGGCTCGTGGTCGGCGTGGACGACGCTGGGCTTCGAGCTGGTGCGTGGTGACGACGGCGTGCGCAGGCTCGTCTCGGATCCGCAGTGGGTCGGTTCGGCCCGTTATCTGGAGGTCCGCGGACCGGTCGATCGCACGGTCAGGGCGACGGTCGTCAACGTCCAGGGCGATGCGACGGCCGGCGACCGGGCCGCCGGCGCTCTGCGCCGCGCCGCACTGGCCGTCGCCGGCATGACGCCGGACGAGGCGGCGCTGGCGGCGACCACCAGACCCGCGATCGTGACCCGCGCCGAGTGGGGCGCCAATGAGTCGTGGCGCCGGAGTGCGGCCAGCTACGGCACGGTGAGGTTCGCCGTGGTGCATCACACCGCCAGCGGCAACACGTACACCCGGGCGCAGGCGCCCGGCGTGGTCCGCGCCGTCTACTACTATCATGCCAAAGTCTGCCGCTTCAACGACATCGGCTACAACTTCCTCATCGATCGCTACGGCACCATCTACGAGGGTCGCAAGGGCGGCATCACGCGGGCCGTGCAGGGGGCTCAGGCTCTGGGCTTCAACTCGAGCTCGACCGGTGTCTCCGTGATCGGCGACTTCTCGGCGGCGCCGCCGCCGACGGCTGCCATGGCATCGCTGGAGCGTCTCCTGGCGTGGAAGCTCGACGTCCATCACGTCGATCCCACGGCATGGGTCTCCGCCTACTGTTCCGACACCGACAAGTTCAAGGGCGGCACCACAGTGACGGTGCGTGCCATCAGCGGGCACCGGGACGTCTGCCACACGACGTGCCCCGGGGATGCGTTCGCCGCTACGCTTCCGGCCGTGCGCAAAGTCGTCGCCGACACCGGCCTGCCGAAGCTCTACGCCTTCAACGCCCAGCCCGCGGTCCTGAGCCCCAACGGCGACGGGTCCGGCGACCAGACGCTGGTGGAGTTCATCGCCTCCGGTCCGGTCGACTGGTCGGTGTCCATCGCTGCGGCTGAGGGCGCCCCGGTGCGGTCGTTCGCGGGCAGCGGCGAGACGGTGTCGATACCTTGGGACGGCACCGACGAGGCGGGTGCCGCAGTGCCCGATGGAGCTTACGTGGTGACCGGCTCGGCCGGTAGTCCCGAGGGAACCGCCAGGGCTTGCCGAGCCACGGTCACGGTCGACACGGCCGTCCCCGAGGTGACCGTCGAGGGCGTGAGCCCGGCGGTCCTCAATCCGAGCGGCGGCGTCGTGGACATCAGGACGAGGGTGCAGTACTCGCTCAGCGAACCGTGCACCGCCAAGGCCATCGTGCGCAACGCCGCCGGCAAGGCCGTCGAAGTGCTCCAGGGCTGGACCGACGTGGCCGCCGGCACTCATTCGATCGCCTGGGACGGCCGCATGACGTCGGGCTCGCGCCGGGTGCGCGCCGAGGATGGGGATTACCGGATCGAGATCGCCGCCCGGGACGTGGCCGGCAACATCGCTGCCGGCAGCGCGACGGTGCGCGTGGACCGGACGTTGCGTGTGCCGGTCGCCGTTCTCGCCCTCTCGCCGAACGGCGACGGCCGCAACGACACGGCCCGATTGGAGTTCCGCACCACGCGCACCGCCGACGTTTCGCTGGCCATCGTGAGGCCCAGAGGGACCGTCAGCACGGTGAGCTGGAAGGGGCTGGCCGCCGGCAGGCACGCCTTCGACTGGGATGGCCTGTGGCCCAACGGCAAGGCCTACAACGGGAGCTACACGATGCTGTTGACGGCCGCCGCCGGGGGCGAGGTGTCGCGCGGCGGCGCCATCGTGATCGTCGACTCCAGGCCGCCGACGGTCAAGCTCACGAAGACGCTGACGACGGTGCGTCGCTACAGGACCGCCGTGGCCACCTGCAAGGTCGTCGACACGCTCGGTCCGACGGCGACGGTGACGATCGTGGTGCGAGACTCGAGGGGCCGCATCGTGGCGCGCTCGGCCAAGCGCAACGTCGGTGTCAACAGATCCTGGAAGTACCGGGTCAAGCCGGTCCGGCGCGGCACGTGGACGGTGAGCTTCGTCGCCGTCGATGCCGCCGGCAACCGGCAGGTGAGCAGGGCTCTCTGGCGCATCCGCGTGCGCTGAGGGGCCGCTCCTGGATCGGCGCGGCCGCCGGCGGCCCGGGACGATGGGCCGCCGGCGGCCGCAGTCGTCAGGCGGCCGCCGCTGCCTGACGACGGAAGCGGCAGTGCGGCAGGGGGCAGGTGGCCATGCGCAGCGCGTCGCAGATCTCGCAGCGCTCGGCGGCCATGCTCACCGGCAGGTCGAAGAACCCGTTCTGCTTCTCGGCCAGCCTCATCACGGCATGCAGGGCTCGTGAGGCGGTCTTCATGTCCGCGAACGTGTCGGCCTTCTCGGACAGATCGATGAGACCCATTCTCACGGAGCGCTTGCGCACACGGCCGTCGGGTACGTAGCCGTAGCGGTCGAGCTCGGCGTTGCTCCAGAGACCGTTGCGACGCATCTCCCGTACCACCCAGAACGCGCGCGACTTGAGCGCTCCGCCGGAGGTCGCGCGCAGCACGTCGACGGTCGCCTCGGGGTCGGCCGGCTCGGGAAGGAGCTGCGACCAGGCCTCGCGATGCTGCACCAGGCATGAGAAGTCGACGAGCTTGCCCTTGCTGTCGCCGCGCGTGACGGGCGGGTCGACCGAGTAGGTGGCCAGATCGAATGTGCGGGCGTAGAGGGCGTCGACGACGCCGGCTGCCGAGAACCGTTCCCAGTCGGCGCGCACGATCGCTTCGGGGGCCGGCTGGGCCGTCAACGCGGCGTAGCAGAGCAGCCGGTAGAAGAGGCGCTGTCGTTCGTCGGCGTCGGCGCGGAAGGCGGCCAGCTCGTCGTCGTCGAGCAGCGGCGCCGGCTGCCGCGGGTCGGCGCGGTAGCGTTCGAGGAGGAACGCGACGTTCTCCCGGCGTTCCTTGTTGGTGAGCGGGGCGGTGTCTTCCACGATGGCCTCCCTGTTCCTGGGCACCTTTACGGTCCTGTGGTGCCGCGTACGGGCAGGCTAGAGGAGCGTACGTCCGCTGGGGAGGGAGACGATAGGGGTCGCGGGTGGACATCCTCGCCGTGACCGGGATGACTTTTCCGGCGCCGGGAGGGCGACGATCGCACGCTCCGGCGCCGCGCGGCGGCGAGGTGGGCGCCCGACCGGGCGACGGTCCGGCAGGGGCGGCCCGGCAGCAACGGCCCGTCTTGCGACGGAGGGCGCGGCATACTAGCATGTGACGGGTTCGGCCGGGCCGCTCAGGCTCCACGTCCCGACCGGCGGGTCCGCGACGTTCGTCGCGAGCATGCCTCGAGGAGGAACGGGTCGTCTCAGCATGTCGTTTCTCGGCATCGACATCGGTTGTATCAGCCTCAAGCTGGCTCTCGTCGGAGAGCCCGACGACGGCGAGCGCTTCGCGGCGCTGGCCGCGGCACACCCGCGACTCTTCCTCCAGCCCGGCGTCCAGCTGCCCGTAGCCGAGGGGCGCCCGGTGCTCGTCACCAGCTACCAGCGCATCAAGGGGAGCCCGACCGAGGCCACCCGCGGACTGCTCGACGAGGTCCTGGCGGTCGTGCCGGCCGCGGAGGTCCAGGGCGTACGGGTCACCGGCTCCGCCGGCAGGCTCATCAGCGAGGCGCTGCGGGCACAGTACGAGAACGAGTTCAAGGCCATCGCCCGCGGGCTGAACGCCCTGCACCCCGAGGTCGTCACCGTCTTCGAGATGGGCGGCGAGACGAGCAAGTTCATCCGTCTCGAGAGCGACCGCGAGCTGGGCGGCGTCGGCATCGCCGACTATCAGACCAACGGCGACTGCGCCGCCGGGACCGGCTCGTTCATGGATCAGCAGGCCAGCCGTCTGCTCTACGACATCGAGGATGTCGGCGACGTGGTCCTCGGAGCCGGCAAGGCGGCCGGCATCGCCGGCCGCTGCAGCGTGTTCGCCAAGAGCGACATGATCCACGCCCAGCAGAAGGGCTACGAGCCTCCGGAAGTGCTGCGCGGCCTCTGCGACGCCGTGATCCGCAACTTCCGCGGCACCATCACCAAGGGAAAGGTCATCGAGCCGCCGGTGGCGTTCATCGGCGGCGTGGCCGCCAACAAGGGCGCGGTGCAGGCGCTGCGCGAGGCGTTCAAGCTCACCGACGACGAGCTGCTGGTGCCCGATCTGTACGCCTGGATGGGCGCCGTCGGGGCGGCGCTCGTGGAAGCCGACGCCCACACGGAGACGGTACCGGCGGCGACGGGCCTGGACGTGGAGAGCCTGCCGCAGGGGGACTTCCCGACCACCGAGCCGCTCTCGATGGAGCGCGTCCTGCTGCTGCGCGACATGGGCACGCCGCGCGAGCCGGCGCCCGGCGAGTCGGCCGACTGCTACCTCGGCATCGACGTGGGCTCGGTGTCCACCAACCTGGTGCTCATCGACGCCGACTCCCGCGTCGTGGAAGAGATCTACGTCAAGACAGACGCCCGGCCGGTCGAGGTCGTCGACAAGGCGCTGCACGACATCCGCGCCAAGTACGGAGACCGCGTGCGGGTGCTGGGCGTCGGCACCACCGGCTCCGGCCGCGAGCTCATCGGCGAGCTCACCGGGGCAGACATCGTCACCGACGAGATCACGGCGCACAAGACCGGTGCCGACTTCATCGGGCGCCAGATCGAGCGCCGCGTCGACACCATCTTCGAGATCGGCGGGCAAGACAGCAAGTTCATCAGCCTGCAGGACGGCATCGTCGTCGACTTCGCCATGAACGAGGCCTGTGCCGCCGGCACCGGTTCGTTCCTCGAGGAGCAGGCCGAGAAGCTCGGCATCAGCATCATCGGTCAGTTCGCGGAGCTGGCGCTGTCGTCACGGGCGCCGATCCGGCTGGGAGAGCGCTGCACCGTCTTCATGGAGCGCGACGTCATGAGCTACCAGCAGCGCGGCGCCCGCAAGGAAGACCTGGTCGCCGGACTCTCCTACTCGATCGCCCACAACTACCTCAACCGCCTGGTGCGCGATCGCCACGTCGGCGACTGCATCTACTTCCAGGGCGGCACGGCGTACAACGACGCGGTGGCGGCCGCCTTCAGCGGCATCCTCGGCAAAGAGGTCATCGTGCCGCCACACAACGGCGTCATGGGCGCCCTCGGCATGGCGCTGCTCGCGCGCGAGCGCATGCAGCGCACCGGCCGGTCGACCACGTTCCGGGGCTGGGACCTGCAGGCCGTCGACTACACCGTCGTCGACTTCGTCTGCAAGGGCTGCAGCAACCACTGCGACGTCCGTCAGTTCACCATCGAGGGCGAGAAGACCTACTGGGGCGACAAGTGCTCGGACCGCTACCGCAAGCGGGCCAAGGTCGAGAAGCAGCCGGTCATCGAAGACCTCGTCACCTTGCGCGAAGAAGCCATCCTGCGACACTTCGAAGAGGCGGTCGCACAGGTCGGGGACGGGGCGGTCACCGTCGGTCTGCCGCGGGCCCTGTACACCTTCGACCGCCTGCCGTTCTGGTCGGCCTTCTTCGCCGAGCTGGGCTGCCGGCCGGTGCTCTCCCCGGAGAGCGACCGCGCCATCCGCGAGACCGGCGTCGACGCCACGGTGGCCGAGCCGTGCTTCCCGATCCGGGTGGCGCACGGCCACATCGACTGGCTCGGCAGGGAGGGCGTCGACCATATCTTCGTGCCCAGCCAGATCAACGAAGAGACCGAGTTCCCGCGCACCAACTCGCACGCCTGCCCGTGGGGCCAGACGCTGCCGTACGTGGCTCGCGCCGCCCCTCGTCTGCAGCCGTACGCCGACCGGATCCTGGCGCCGCTGGTGCGCTTCCGCCACGGCAAGGAGACGCTCGTCAAGGACCTCGCCGAGATGGCGCAGCAGCTCGGTGCCGGCAAGCGCCGGCTGGCGGCGGCCATCGACGCCGGCACCGTCGCCCAGCAGGCCTTCCGCGCCACGCTGCGCGAGGCCGGCGACCGTGCCCTGGCCGTCCTGCAGGAGAGCGGCGAGCTGGGCATCGTCCTGGTCGGTCGCCCGTACAACATGTACGACAAAGGCATCAACATGGACGTGCCGCGCAAGCTGCGCAAGTACTACGGGGTCAACGTCGTGCCGCTCGACTTCCTGTCGCTGCAGGGCATCGACGTCCGCGACATCGTGCCCAACATGTACTGGAACTACGGCCGCAAGATCCTCCAGGCGGCGCGCTTCTCCGGCGAGCACCCGCGCCTGCACATCATCTACATGACCAACTTCAAGTGCGGGCCCGACTCATACATCAAGCACTACGTTCGCGAAGCCTCCGGCAAGCCGTTCCTCACGCTGCAGTTCGACGAGCACCAGAACGACGCCGGCGCCATGACCCGCTGCGAGGCCTACCTCGACAGCAAGGGCTTCCTGAGGTGGTGGTCGGACGCGGCTCTCGAGGGCGGCGTCGCCGACCTCACCGCCGGCGAGGGCGCCCGGGACGTCCCGGGCGACGCCGGCGAGGCCTGCGACGACCCGCGCTGCGTCGAGGCCGGCGTATGAGCCGCGCGACGAAGGAGGCCGAGCGCCGCGCCCGCATCGACGCCGCCACGCGCGAGTTCGGGCTCGAGGGGCGCACGCTGTACATGCCGCACATGCCGTACGGCGGCAGCTACCTGCTGGCGGCGGCGCTGCGCTCGCTCGGCATCGAGGCGTGGCCGGTCCCCGACAGCGACGATCGCACGCTCGATCTCGGCGGCCGCGTCACCTCGGGCGACGAGTGCTATCCGCAGAAGATCGTCGTCGGCGACTTCCTGCGCATGCTGCAGGACCGCGACCCCGGCGAGCTCGCCTTCCTGCTGCCGACAGCCAACGGACCCTGCCGCTTCGGGCAGTACAACCACCTTGTGCGGCGCACGCTCGACGAGCATGGCTACGAGCAGGTCCCGCTCATGACCATCACCTCCAGCGACGGCTACCGCTCCATCGGCGAGTACGGCAACGACCTGGTGCGGACCGGCTGGCGCGCCGTGGTGGCGCAGGACATCCTGATGAAGATGCTGCTCAAGACGCGGCCCTACGAGACGGAGAAGGGCCGCACCGACATCGTTTACCAGGAGAGCCTCGACGACGTGGCGGCGGCCCTCGAGGCTCGCGACGTCACCCACGACGAGCGCCTGGCGAACATGAAGGCGGCGCTGCTGCACTCACGCGATCGCTTCCGCTCTGTGCCGGCGACCTACGACCGTGCGCGGCCGCTCATCGGCGTCGTCGGCGAGATCTTCTGCCGTAACAACACGTTCTCCAACATGGACCTCGTCCGCGTCATCGAAGACCACGGCGGGGAATGCTGGCTCAGCGATGTCGGGGAGTGGATCTGGTACACCGACGACGAGCACCGTCGGCGCCTCATCGAAGAGGGCAAGCGATACTCGCGCGCCGGCCTCGTGCGCCGGGTCAAGGCCGGCATCCAGCGGCGCGACGAAGAGGCGCTCTACGAGCCCTTCCGCGACGAGTTCGTCGGCTACGAAGAGCCGCACGACATCCGCGAGGTGCTCACGTTCGCCTGGCCGTATCTGCCGTATACCGGCGCGCTCGGCGAGATGGTGCTGAGTGCCGGCAAGGCCATCTACCTCTATCACAAGGGCGCCGACGGCATCGTCGACATCAGCCCCTTCACCTGCATGAACGGCATCGTCACCGAGGCCGTCTACCCGGTCGTGCAGCGCGACCACGACAACATCCCGGTGCGCACGTTCTACTTCGACGGGACACAGAGCGACCTGGAGCGCGACGTCGGCATCTTCCTCGAACTGGCGCGCACCTACCGGCGACGCAAGCGGCACCCGCGCGTCTTTCCGGCATACTTCCCTCCTGCCTGAGGGCGGCTCGTTCCCGCCGCAGCGGCTCTCTTCACCCAGATGAGACTGCCGTCACGTCCTTGAGAGCACAGCGTCGCGCGTCGAGCCTGTGAGCGGCCCAGCGTCGCGAGTCGAGCCTGTGAGCGGCGCGGGTCGCGACGCCGGACTCCGGATGGATCGACTGCAGATAGAGAGAGGCCCCTGTGCCGGGGGGGACGGCGACAGGGGCCGGGTGGGGGGCTCGTTGCGTGGTCCGCGCGCTGCGTCAGTCGCGGCGGACCGCTATCTCGTTGCCGTACAGATCGGGCATGCCGTTCTCGTCGCGCGGCCCGTAACTGCGCAGCAGGTCGACATTGACGCCGGCGGGGGTGCGGATGGCCTCACCGGCGCCGTCGAGCATCCTCGCGATGGTCAGGAACACGCGGTTGGTCATCACTCACCTCGCTCCGTGGCGTCGATAGTGCTTCAGGACGACGTCCGAGGTGTGGTCGCCGACGGCCTCTTTGCTGTAGCCGGCCGGTCCGAAGACCGCTCGGCTGAGCTCATCGACGACCCTCACGACCATTCCCGCAAGACCCTCAGACACCGTTGCCTCCGCATAATCAATTGACCATGAGAACTCTATCACAAGCTATTCCCAGCGTGTCAACTCCGTAACCGCAGAGTGCTTCATGGTGCCCACAGGGACGTCGCCCGACGTGTCAACGCGCTGGACGAGCCGCCTTCGGGAGCTCGTCGAACACCCATGATGTTATCATTGTTGATAACGTTTTCGTCGTGTAAGTGTCGATGTCCGCGAGGAGGGCGATGATCGACCTCGGCCGATCGAGGACGCGCGATGCCGTGGTCCGCGAGCTGTTCGCGGAGCCACACGTGGCCTTCCACGTCCGCGGGCTGGCGCGGCGCACCGGCGAAGCGGTGGCCAACGTCCATCGCGAGCTGCGCCGGCTGGAGCGCGCCGGCTGGGTGGTGCGCAGCACCGATCGCAATCGGGTGCTGTACCGGGTCGACGAGGGGCACCCGCTCTACGCCGAGATGGCGCGACTGGTCGCCAAGACCGTCGGCGTGTCACGGGTGCTGGCGGCGGCGCTGTTCGACGTGCCGGGCGTGCTGTATGCGGCCCTGGTCGATGTCGCCGACGGTCCGGCGCTCGGCACCGCCGCGCCGCTGCACGTTCTGGTGGTCGCCGAGACGGTCGATCCGCCGCCGCCGGCGGCGGCGGCACTGCGGCCGGCCGGGCAGTGGCTCGACCGCGGATTCGACCTCCAGGTCGTCGGTATCGACGAACTGCGGGGTCGGGTGGGCCGCGGAGAGCCGTCCGTGACGCGCCTGCTGTCGCGCTCGCGCACGCCGCTGGTCGGCGACGAGCACCATCTGCGGGCGCTGCTCGGCGCCGAGACCGGCGACTGACGGCAGCACCCCCAGGGTCCGGGTCCCGAGGGGTCGCGAGGGGGGACGGTGCCCTGCGGCGCAGATGCCCTGACCTCGCGCCGCAAGGCGTTTCTCAGCTCACGCGAAGCAGGTCCCGCTCGAGGGCGACGATGCGGTCGCGCACCAGATCGGCGAGCAGATCCCGGAGCGCCGGCTCGTCGAGCTGCACGGCGGCGGCCACGGTCGTGACCGGCAGCGGACCCTCGGCGACCAGCAGACGCACCACCTGGGAGCGGTACCAGCGGCGGCTCCCGGCGAAGCGCCCCTGGTGGCGACG